>Ga0126307_10000027_pt1 | contig 83433 bp, 75 predicted proteins | sample Plot28_FD_89955 | JGI IMG/M metagenome (GOLD analysis project Ga0126307, IMG submission 89955) | Serpentine soil microbial communities from UC McLaughlin Reserve, CA, USA - Plot28 | ecosystem: Environmental > Terrestrial > Soil > Grasslands | place: USA: UC McLaughlin Reserve, Lake County... | reverse complement strand
CGCGAGCGCGTCGAGTCGGCGAAGCTCAAGGATGGTGACGAGCTGCAGATCGGCACCTTCAAGCTCGTCTTCCTCACCGGGAGGGGAGACGGCGCGTGACGCGGGGCCCCTCTGATCGGTCGCACCTGTCGATCGGCGAGGTGCTGTCCCTGCTTCAGGACGAGTTCCCCGATGTCACCATCTCGAAGATCCGCTTCCTGGAGAGCCAGGGGCTGCTCGACCCCGAGCGGACGCCGTCGGGCTACCGCAAGTTCTACGAGGACGACATCCAGCGGCTGCGGTGGATCCTGCGCCAGCAGAAAGACCACTACCTGCCGCTCAAGGTCATCAAGGATCGGCTCGACGGGCGTGACCTGGCGCCGTCCGAGCCGGTCGCCACGCTGCCCGCGGGAGAGCGCACCGGGGCCGGGGGCTCGCCACCCGCCGGAGCCAACGGCCGGCGTAGCACCATCAACGGTCACGCCGCCCTCGCCGTCGACGAGCGGCCCCCGGGCCCTTCCACGGCCCCTGGAGGCCCGGGCGTGGCCGCCGCGGCCCCGCCCGTCGCGCCCGGGGCCCCCGAGCACCACCGGGGGGAGGGAGGTACCCCGCTCGACGGTCGGCTCGACAACGCGCCCAGCGTGGGCGACCTCGACGCCCCGCCGGCCGCGTCCGGGCCCGTCGACGACGTGGGTGCCACGGCTCGCGACGCGGGCGACAGCCACAGTGCGGCCCGAGCCGTCGCCGCCGGCCTCGTGGCCGACGCGCGGAGCGCCTCCACGGCCGATGACGCGGCTGAGGACTCGGCGATGCCGCCCGCCGCCCCGGTCCCCGGGCGGCCCACGATGACCGCCGGCCTGGTGCCCGGAGCGCCCGTCCCTGGCCCGCCGGGCGGCCCCGTGTTCCCCGGTGCCCCAATGCCCGCCGGCGGTGCGGCCACGGCCGCTGGGGGCGCTCACGAGGGCCCCCAGCCCGGCTCGGCCGCCTTCGACCCCGGCGCCGATGTGCCCGGCCCGCCGGTCGGCGCACGGGACCCGCTGGCGGCGTTCACCCCCGAGCCCGGCTCCCCGGTCAGCCTCACGATCGACGAGCTGGCCGAGGTCAGCGGGATGACCGTCCGCGACCTGCGCGACCTCGAGCGGTTCGGCCTGCTCGAGAGCCACGTCGTCGGCGACGCCGCCTACTACGACGCGGACGCCCTGGTCGTGGCCCGCACCGCCGGGGGCTTCCTGCGCCACGGCATCGAGGCCCGCCACCTGCGCAGCTACAAGGTGGCGGTCGACCGCGAGGCCGGCCTGTTCGAGCAGATCGTCCTGCCCCTGCTCAAGCAGCGGAACCCCGAGGCGCACCGCCGCGCCGGCCGGAACCTGGCCGAGCTGGTGCACTTGGGAGAGGTCATGCGGGCGGTCCTGCTGCGGCGCGAGCTGCGCAAGCACGTCGAGCTCTGAGGTCACGGAGCGTCCCGTTCCCCGACCGGTCGGTGGGCGGAACCGGCGACGGAATCGCCGGGTCGAGATGTAGGGTTGCCCTCGATGACCGTCGAGATGGAACTCGTCAGCGTCGAGGCGCCCGAGCGGCCCACACGCACGCCGGTTGTCATCCTCCGCGAGATGTCCGGTCAGCGTCGCCTCCTGCCGATCTTCATCGGCACCCCCGAAGCGCAAGCCATCGCCCTGTCCATGCAGAACATCGAGACCCCCCGCCCGATGACCCACGACCTGCTCAAGAACGTGCTCGACGAGCTCGGGGCACAGGTCGAGCGCATCGTGGTCACCGAGCTCCGCGAGGGCACGTTCTTCGCGGAGATAGTCGTCAGCTCCCAGGGTGAGGTACGCAGCGTGTCCAGCCGCCCGTCCGACGCGATCGCGCTGGCGGTCCGCATCGGCTCTCCGATCTTCGCCGAGGAAGACGTCCTCGACGAGGCCGGTCGCGTCGAGCAGACCGACGACGAGAACGCCGAGGAGATGGTCGAGCAGTTCCGCAACTTCATCGACCACGTCAACCCCGAGGACTTCGCCCTCTAGGCCGACCGGTCGCCGACCGACATCCGAGCGTTGGTTGACCAGCCCGTAAGGGCGTCGTACCCTGCGTGCACGGCAAAGTGACATCGTCGTAATTCCCCCGATGTCACCGTCATGGCAGTGCTGCACAGACGTGGGCCCAGTCACATCCATCGCACGGCGGCACGTCCCACCCGGTGCCGGCGGCCCGAGGTAGGGAGCCAGTCGTGAGCGAGACCCCGACCCCGGCCGACGGCTTCAGCGGCAAGAAGGCTGCCGACATCGTCGGCATCAGCTACCGCCAGCTCGACTACTGGGCCCGCACCGACCTGATCCGGCCCTCCATGGCCGATGCCCAGGGCAGTGGCAGCCGGCGCCGCTACACCTACCGGGACCTGCTCGAGCTCAAGCTGGTCAAGACTCTGCTCGACAACGGCATCAAGCTCGAGTCGATCCGCGAGGCGTTCCTCTACCTCCGAGAGCACCTCGGCGAGGACGTGTCGGCCACGAAGCTGGTCATCGCCGGCAACAGCGCCATCCTCGTGCGCGAGAACGACGAACTGGTCGACGTGGTGAACCGCTACCAGGGCCAGGGCGTGCTCAACCTGTTGGCCCTCGACGGCGTCAAGCAGCAGGTCGACAGCGCCATCGTGGAGCTGTTCCCGTCCACCGACGGCCCGTCCGACGAGCTGCCGCCCGCACGGCGCCCCGGCAAGCGCAGCTCCGGAGGCTTCGGCTGATCTCCCCGCCCGGCGGCCGTCGGCAGCGCCTCCACTAGCGTGGCGGCGGTGACCCTCCAGACGTCGCCGCTCGACGCCACCCACCGCCGCCTCGGGGCCAAGATGGTCCCCTTCGGCGGGTGGGACATGCCGATCCAGTACCCGTCGGGCACGCTCGCGGAGCACCGGGCCTGCCGCACGGGGGCGGCGGCGTTCGACGTCAGCCACCTGGGCACGGTCCGGGTGACGGGGCCCGGCGCGCGCGCCCGCCTGCAGACCGCCTTCACCAGCGATCTCGGCAAGATCGGCCCCGGCCGCACGCAGTACACCAACCTGCTCGACGAGGCCGACGGCTCGGTGCTCGACGACATCATCGTGTGGTGGGTCGCCGACGACCGCTTCGACGTCATGCCGAACGCCTCCAACACCGATCGGGTCCTCGAGGCGATCGGGGGCGAGGACGTCACCCGCTCCCGGGCCGTGATCGCCGTGCAGGGGCCCGACGCTCGGAGCCGACTGGCCACGGTCGCCCCGGCGGCCGCCGAGGTGGCCCGCCGCCGGGTCGCCGAGGTCGACGTGCTCGGCGTGACCTGCGTGGTGGCCGGCACCGGCTACACCGGCGAGGACGGCGTGGAGATCGCGGTGCCCGCCGACCACGCCACCGCCGTCTGGGACGCGGTCATCGGCGCCGGCGTGACGCCGGCCGGCCTGGGGGCCCGGGACACGCTGCGGCTGGAGGCGGGCCTGCCGCTGTACGGCCGCGAGCTCGGCCCGGGCATCACCCCGCTGCAGGCCGGCCTCGGCTGGGTCGTGGCGTGGGACAAGGGCGATTTCCGGGGGCGGGCCGCCCTGGCCGCCGAGCGTGAGCGCGGCATCGCCCGCCGCCTGCGCGGCCTGGTGGTCGAGGGGCGCCGCCCGCCCCGCTCCGGTCAGCCGGTGCTGCACGACGGCAAGGTGGTCGGCGAGGTGACGAGTGGCAACTTCTCCCCGGCCCTCGGGGCGGGCATCGCGCTCGCCTTCGTGCCGCCGACGCTGGCCGAGGGTGACGACGTCGCCGTCGACATCCGGGGCACGGCCGTGCCCGGCCGCATCGTCGCGACGCCGTTCACCGTGGCCACCTGACCGGCTTGCGCGGCCGGTCGGCCACGGCTCGCACGCATTGCCCGCCACTGCACGACAAATGTCCTCCTTTGCCAGGTGAAGCGCTCGTACCCTGAGCGCAACTCGAACGCAAAGGGGGGGATGTGCGATGACCCTGGCATCACTGGTCGAAGACGTGCTCCACGGCGACCTTCCCGTGGCCGTCAGCGCGTACGACGGGAGCCGCGCCGGCCCGGCCGACGCCGACACGACGTTGCTGGTCAAATCCCGCGATGCGCTGCTGCGCATCGCCACGGCCCCGGGCGAGCTGGGCATCGCCCGGGCGTACGTGGCCGGCGACCTCGACATCGACGGCAGCATCTGGGACGTGCTCGACCTGCGTGACCGCATGCCGAACGTGGGCCTCGACCGGACCCACATGCTGCAGGTCGTGCGGGAGCTCGGCGGCTGGCGCCGGCTGCGCCTGCTGCCGCCGCCGCCCGAGGAGGTACGCCTGCGGGGCCGCCGGCACAGCGCCGCCCGCGACGCCGCGGCGATCAGCCACCACTACGACGTCTCCAACGCCTTCTACCGGCTGGTGCTGGGCCCGAGCCTCACCTACTCGTGCGCCGTGTTCCACGACCCCGGCGACAGCCTCGAGGAGGCGCAGGCCAACAAGTACGAGCTGATCTGCCGCAAGCTGGGCCTTCGGCCCGGCATGCGCCTCCTGGACGTGGGCTGCGGCTGGGGCGGCATGGTGTTGCACGCCGCCGAGCACCACGGCGTCACGGCCGTCGGCATCACGCTGTCCAAGCCGCAGGCCGAGCTCGCCCAGAAGCGCGCGGCCCAGGCGGGCCTGTCCGAGCGCGTCGAGATCCGTCAGCAGGACTACCGCCACGTGAGCGATGGTCCGTTCGACGCCATCAGCTCGATCGGCATGTTCGAGCACGTGGGCCAGGCGCACCTGGCCGAGTACTTCGAGCGGCTGCGCGAGCTGCTGGCCGCGGGTGGCCGGCTGCTCAACCACGGCATCAGCCACCCGCCCGGTCAGCGGGCGCGGCTGCCGCAGCGCAGCTTCGCCAACCGCTACGTGTTCCCCGACGGTGAGCTGCACGAGATCGGCCGGGTCGTGTCGACGATCCAGACCGCCGGGTTCGAGGTGCGGCACCTCGAGTCGCTGCGCGAGCACTACGCGCTCACGCTGCGACGGTGGGTCGACAATCTCGAGCGGGCGTGGGACGAGGCGGTCGAGGAGGTGGGGGAGGGGCGCGCCCGCGTCTGGCGCCTCTACATGGCTGCGTCGGCGATCAACTTCGAGGCCGGGCGCACGCAGATCCACCAGGTGCTCGCCACCCCGAACGCCGACGACGGCGCCTCCGGCATGCCCCTGCGGCCCGTCTTCGAGTGATCGCCGGGCGGCCGGTCCGGGGCGGCGCCCGGACCGACCGCACCGGGTTGCCGCCGTCCTTCCCTGTCACACCGCGTGCTTAAGGTGGCGCCCATGACCGAGGGAGCAGGGCCCGTCGACGCCCGCCAGGTGGTGGAGCGCTACTGGGCCGCCGCCGAGGGGCGCGACTGGGTGCGGTTCGCCGCTCTGGTCGCCGACGACGTCGTCTACGAGGTTCCCCAGACCCGCGAGCGGGTGCGGGGGCGCGACGCGTACGTGCGCTTCAACGCCGAGTTCCCGGGCGACTGGCACATCGTCGTCGAGCGGGTCGTGGCCGACGCCGACGGGCGGCGGGCCGTATCGCAGGTGACCTCCACGCTCGAGGGGTCGGTCGAGACCGGGCTGTGCTTCTTCGAGATCGACGACGCCGGCCGGGTCGTCCGCCTCACCGACTGGTGGCCCGAGCCCTACGACCCGCCGTCCGACCGGGCGCACCTCGTGGAGCGCTACTGATGGCCGCACCCCGATGGCCCACGGGCCCACGGGTCGACCGGCCGCCGGCCGGCTGGGTCGTGGGCGAACCCGCCTGACCGTGCCTCAGGCGAGCTGGCGGGCGATCGTGCCGGTGTCGTAGTAGATGCGGGCGCCGACCAGGCTCTCGCCCTCGAAGGAGAAGATCGCCCAAGACCGGCACCGGAACCGGCGGCCCGTGGCGTCGAAATCCGGTCCCGAGCCCAGGTGGGTCCCCGACATCCAGAGCTCGCACACCACCGCGTCGTCCGCGTGGTGCACGGCGATGACCTCGAAGCCGAGGTCGGGGAAGTAGCGCCGGGTCATCTGCCAGTAGCGGCGCACCTCGTCAGGCCCGTCGTAGACGCGGCAGTTCCCCACCAGCTCGTAACGGGGGTGGGCGAAGCACGCCAGCGCGCCGTCGGCGTCGTTGGCGTTCTGGGCGTCGAGCAGGCGGCGGAGGATGGCCTCACGCCGCTCGTCGAACCGGCCGGCGATGCGGGTCACGTCGGCAGACGGCATCGCGGCGGCTCAGTCGAGGAGGTCGGGCTGGTCGGCGACCATCTTGTCGTACAGCGGCTGGAAGCTGTACCAACCGGCGATCGGCGAGCCGACCTGGGCACACGTGAGCCGGGCGCACTCGTCATCGATGGCGATCGGGTCGCCGGCGGCGTCGGCCAGCAGCTGCACCTGGCACGACCGCTCCATCGTGATGAACCACCAGGCCGCCTCGTCGACGCTCTGACCCACCGTGAGCAGCCCGTGGTTGCGCAGGATCGCCGCTTTCCCGTCGCCGAGGGCGTGAGCGATGCGCTTGCCCTCCTCGACGTCGAGCACCACGCCGGTGAAGTCGTCGAACAGCGCGTGGTCGCCGTGGAACGCGCAGGCGTCCTGGGTGAGCGGGGCGAGCGTCTTGCCGAGCGTCGAGAACGCCCGGCCGTAGGGAGAGTGGGTGTGGGCGGCGGCCTTCACGTCGGGGCGCGCCTCGTGCACCTGGCTGTGGATGGCGAACGCCGCCCGGTTCACCGGCCAGTCGCCGATGACGACCTCGCCCGTGCGGTCGACGGCGATCAGGTCCGAGACCCGGATCATGCCGAAGCTCATGCCGAACGGGTTCACCCAGAACAGCTCGGGGTCCTCGGGGTCGCGGCCCGTGAGGTGCCCGGCCACGCCCTCGTTGAAGCCGAAGCGGTCGAACAGGCGGAACGCGGCCGCCATGCGCTGCTTCATGTGGGTGCGCTCGGCCTCGGGTGAGTCGAACCTCGGATAGCGGTGCGGCGTGCGATCGGACATCGTGACCCCCGGGGTGCCGTGCGTTGCGCGTACTTACTCTACGGGGCCGGCGCGTCGCCGGTCAGGGCCGCGTGCCGCCGACCTCGTCCCAGAGCTCGCGCAGCTGCCCCTCGGGGTCGTCCACGACCGTCGGCGTCCGGTCCAGCACGCAGGTGGCCCGCCGGTCGGCGTCGTAGGCCGGCCACCGCAGCTCGTCGTGCTCGGGGTCACCCGTGCGCGCCATGCCGGTCCAGGCCCGGACGCAGCGCTCGGAGAGGCGATGCATGTCGTCGTCGAGCCCGCCGATGAACAGGTCGACACCCCGGCGGTCGAGGTTTCCGAACGCGAACGGGATCTCGATGGCGTGGCACGCGCCGAGCAGGCCGCCGAACGTGGTGGACGCCAGGTCGAAGCGGTACATCGACACCCGCGGGGCGTGGGCCAGCTGCGCCTCGGCCAGCCTGATGGCCGGCATGCGGAACACCCGGTCGGTCATGATGGCGCACACGATCCCGTCGAGGTCGGCGCCGGGCCGGGCGGCCCGGTAGGCGTCGAGCACGGCGTCGACGTGGTCGTCGCCGAGCACCCGCCCGATGCGCCGCCGGACCCGGCCCTCGTCGAGCGAACCGGTCTGACGCACCCCGATGTGGAAGAGGTTCCACTCGTCGGCCGTGGTGCCGACGGTCACCGGCACGCCGGCAGCGTTGCCGGCCTCGACGGCGTCGAGCGGCGGGCGCTCGAGCACCGTGCCGTCGACCACCGGCTGGAAGCAGAGAACGCCGCCCGCCGCGTGGACGCCGGGGCCGTCGCCCTGCAGCACCGCCGTCTCGACGATGCCCTGGATCCGGAGCACCTCGTCGACGGGCATCGCGAGCAGGCCGTCCGCCGAGGCGGGGGAGAGGCCGGCCTCGGCGAGCATGCGGTCGGTGACCCACTCGGCGACCTCGAGCGTCTGCACGTTCGACGCCGCGCCGCTCTCGGCGATGGCCCGGTGGAACAGCCCGGCCGCCTCGGGGATGCCGAGCAGCGTGCCGACACTCATGGCGCCCGCCGACTCGCCGAAGATCGTGACATTGCCGGGGTCGCCGCCGAAGCCGGCGATGTTGTCGCGCACCCACCGCAGGGCGGCGATCTGGTCGCGGATGCCGTTGGCGCCGGAGCCGGCGAGGGCCGGGTCGATATGGCCGAGGTCGAGGAACCCGAGCGCGCCGAGCCGGTAGTTGATGGTGACGACCACGACGTCGCTGGCGCGCACGAGGTTCGTGCCGTCGTACCAGGGGATGTGACCCGAGCCGGACACGAAGCCGCCGCCGTGGATCCACACCATGACCGGGCGGGCGCCGTCGTCGATCGCCGGTGTGTAGACGTTGAGCACGAGGGCGTCCTCGCTGCTGAGCCCCTCACGGCCGCCGAGCATCGCCTCGAGCGGACCGGGCTTCTGGGGGCACATGGGGCCGAACTCGGTGGCCTCGCGCACGCCCGACCACGGCTCGACCAGCCCAGGCGGCCGGAATCGCTCGGCCCGGGCGTAGGGGATGCCGCGGAACTGGTGCACCCCGTCCTTCTCGAGCCCCTGCACCGAGCCCGTCGTGGTGGTGGCGGTGGTCACGCACTGCACCCTACCGGCCGCTTGACCGCTGGGTCAGGAGCCTGCGCCGCACTTCGCCCAGGTCGGCACGTACATACAGGCTTGACTGTTTGTTCACGCCGTTGGAAACTGGCACCGTGAGCGGCGACCAGCGGCCCCGCACCCAGGCCGAACGCAGCGCGGAGACGCAGGCGCTGCTGCTGGACGCCACGATCATCTCCCTGGTCGAGCTGGGCTACGCCCGCACGAGCACCACCGAGATCGTGCGCCGGGCGGGCGTGTCCCGTGGGGCCCAGGTGCACCACTACCCGACGAAGGCGGACCTGGTGGTCGCCGCCGTCGAGCGGGTGTTCGGCCAGCAGGAGCAGCAGTTCGCCGAGCGGTTCCGCAGCCTTCCGCCGGGGGAGCGGACCGTCGAGCGGGCGATCGAGCTGTTGTGGTCGATCTTCGACAGCCCCGCGTTCCAGGCCATCCTCGAGCTCGTCGTCGCGTCGCGCACCGACGAGCAGCTCCGCGTGGTGGTCCAGGCGGTCGGCGCGCGCTTCGAGCAGAGCGTGGCCGACCTCTACGCCGAGTTCTTCCCCGACCTGGCGAGGACGCCGGTCGGATCCGGACTGGTCGGTTTCGCCTTCGCCGTGCTCTCCGGCGCCGCCATGTCCGACTACGCGGGCTTCGGCGACCCCCGGGTCACCGTCGACCTGCTCAAGGCCCTCACCGGCATCGTCGACCCCGTCCTGGAGGCCCTGAACGATGAACGCCACGACTGACGCCGCCCCGGCACGCTCGCGGACCGCCGCCCCCAAGGTCCTCGACGCCGCGGGCTTCCGCACGAAGGTCGCGCGGCTGTCCAAGCTGTCGGTCGACGAGGGCAAGCACTTCGACGCCTACCGCGACGTCGACTGGGACGCCCCCGAGATGCAGGTCGACCCGGCCGACCCCCGGTGGGTCGCCCTGGACGCCGATCCGCTGCGTCACACGTCCTGGTACGCGGAGCTCGACCCCCTCGCCCGGTCGCGGTTCAACCTCTACCGCCTGGCCGCCTGCATGAAGATCGGCTGGCACTTCGAGAACTTCCTGCAGCGGGGCCTGCTCGTGCGGGCCATGCGGCTGTCCGACGGCTCGGCCGAGCTGCGCTACGTGCACCACGAGATCATCGAGGAGTCGCAGCACACGCTCATGTTCCAGGAGCTCGTGGCGCGCTCCGGGTTCCGGGTCGTGGGCATGCCGTGGTGGGCCCGGGCCGGTGCGGTGGCCGTCGTGGCCGGCACGTCCCGGTGGGACGCCGAGCTCTTCTTCGTCCTCGTGCTCGGCGGCGAGGACCCGATCGACCACGTGCAGCGCACGGCGCTGGGGGCCGGCTACGACCACCCGCTGGCGAACCGCATCATGTCGATCCACGTCACCGAGGAGGCGCGGCACATCTCGTTCGCCCGCACCTACCTGCGCCACAACGTGCCGAAGCTGGGCCCGTTCCGGCGCCGCGGCCTGGCCGTCGCGGTGCCGATCGTGCTCGGGTTCATGTCGCGGCTGATGCTCGTGCCGCCGACCGACCTGCGCAAGGAGTGCGACCTGCCCAACGCGGTGGTGCGCGAGGCGTTCGCCAGCCCCGCGGGCCGGCAGCTGATCGCCGACTCGATGCGCAAGGTGCGCCTGCTCTGCGAGGAGCTCGGCCTCGTGACCCGTGTGTCACGCCGGGTGTGGGCCGTGATGGGCCTGAGCGACCGCCGCATGGACACCGAGCCCAAGCGCCCGGCGGCGTCCGGCGCGGCGCCCGCCTGAGTCCCCCACGGCGGACGGCCGGTCGGGGGGCCTGGCCGTCCGCCGTCCGCCAGGGCTCCGCTCGATCCGCCCAGAATCCTCGTTCTGTCAAGTAATCGGAACAGGCGGGTCCGCGTCAGACGTCGGTGAGAAGGCGGGTTCGCACCAGCGGGTGGGCCGCCTCGAGCACGTGGTCGACCGCGGCCCGCACGTCCGCCATCGTGCGGGCCTCCGCCAGGTCGGCCTGCGTGTCCTCGACGGCGGCCTCCAGGGCGTACAGCTTGTCGTGCAGCTCCTCCAGCTCGGCCCGCGTGACGATGACCCGGTCGTCGCCCAGCCCGGCGTCGCTCGACCGGCGGCGGGCCACGTAGTCGAGCTGGCGGCAGCTGGCCCGGCAGAACTCCCTCCGGCGGCCCGCACCGGTCCTCTCCGGCAACGGTCGCCCGCACCACCGGCACCTCTGCTCCTCGGCTGATTTCGTCAATTGACGTTTCGACGGGGAGACGGGCACCTCGGCATGCTCGCGCCGCCGTATCGGCGTCCGGCGGATGGCGCTGGCGCCGGTAGCGTTCCCAGCGGCGGGCAGCCCGGCCTCGACACGGAGGACGCCATGACCACGCCCCTGGACACGGCGCGCAACCCCACGGCCGAGATCGGCGTGACGGGCCTGGCCGTCATGGGCCGCAACCTGGCGCGCAACCTCGCCCGCCACGGGTTCGCCGTCGCCGTCCACAACCGGACGTCCGCCCGCACCACGGCGCTCGTCGAGCAGTTCGGCGACGAGGGCACGTTCGTCCCGTCCGAGACGACCGCCGAGTTCGTGGCCTCGCTGCAGCGGCCCCGGCGCATCGTCGTGATGGTCAAGGCCGGCGAGCCCACCGACGCCGTCATCGACGAGCTGGTCCCGCTGCTCGACGTCGACGACGTGCTGATCGACGGCGGCAACGCCCACTTCGAGGACACGCGGCGCCGTGAGGCCGCCCTGCGCCGGCACGGTGTCCACTTCGTGGGCGCGGGCGTGTCGGGCGGCGAGGTCGGAGCGCTCGAAGGACCGAGCATCATGCCCGGTGGCTCCGAGGGCGCCTACGTCACGGTCGGTCCCCTGTTCGAGACCATCGCCGCCCAGGTCGACGGCACGCCGTGCTGCACCCACGTCGGCCCCGACGGCGCCGGCCACTTCGTGAAGATGGTCCACAACGGCATCGAGTACGCCGACATGCAGCTCATCGCCGAGGCCTACGACCTGCTCCGCCACGCCCGGGGCCTGGAGCCCGCCGAGATCGCGGACGTCTTCCGCAGCTGGAACGAGGGCGACCTCGAGTCGTTCCTCATCGAGATCACCGCCGAGGTGCTCGGCCACGTCGATGCCGCCACCGGCCGGCCGTTCGTCGATGTGGTGCTCGACCAGGCCGAACAGAAGGGCACGGGCCGGTGGACCGTGCAGTCGGCGCTCGACTTGGGGGTGCCGGTCACCGGCATCGCCGAGGCGGTGTTCGCCCGGTCCCTGTCGGGCAGCGCCGGCCAGCGCGCCGCCGCCCGCGGCCTGCCCGGGCCGGCCGCCGCCCCGCTGATCGGGCCCGAGGCCGAGCGGTTCGTCGAGGACGTGCGCCGGGCGCTCTACGCCTCGAAGGTCGTCGCGTACGCGCAGGGCTTCGACCAGATCACCGCCGGCAGCGCCAGCCACGGATGGGACATCGACCGCGGGGCCATGGCCACGATCTGGCGGGGCGGCTGCATCATCCGGGCCCGGTTCCTCGACCGCATCCGCCAGGCCTACGACCGCGACCCGGCGCTGCCGTCCCTGCTGCTGGACGAGTGGTTCAGCGACGCCGTGGCCGAGGCCCAGGACGCCTGGCGCCGGGTCGTCGCCACCGCCGCCACGCTGGGGGTACCCACCCCCGGCTTCTCGACGGCGCTCGCCTACTACGACGCCCTACGCCGCGAGCGCCTGCCCGCCGCCCTGGTGCAGGGCCTGCGCGACCTGTTCGGCGCCCACACCTACCAACGCGTCGACCGCGCCGGCACGTTCCACACCCGCTGGTCGAGCGACCGGGTCGAGGCCGACGCCTGAATTCGGCCCCGCCCGCCGCGCGGGCCCGGCGGCCGACCGAAGCGTGGGAGACTCGGTGCGATGTCGGCCGTCGTCCCCCTCCCGCCCCTCCTGCGGGCCGGCGGGTTGACGATGACCTACGGCGGCGGCGTCACGGCGCTGGCCGGAATGTCGGTCGAGGTGCCCCGCGGCTCGGTCGGGCTCGTGGGAGCGAACGGCGCCGGCAAGACGACCCTGTTCCGCCTGATGCTGGGCCTCATGGAGCCCACCGCCGGCTGGATCGAGGTCGGGGGCCACCCGGTGGCACAGGACGCCGTGGCCGTGCGCAGCCGGCTCGGCTACATGCCCGAGCACGACTGCCTGCCGCTCGACCAGACGGCGGCTGACGTGGTGTCGTCCTTCGGCGAGATCGCCGGCCTCCCGCCCCGCGCCGCCCGCCAGCGGGCGTCCGACATGCTCGACCTCGTCGGCCTCGACGAGGCCCGCTTCCGCCCGGTCGGCGGCTTCTCCACCGGCATGCGCCAGCGCACCAAGCTGGCCCAGGCCCTCGTCGCCGACCCCGAGCTCGTCCTGCTCGACGAGCCCACGGCCGGGCTCGACCCGCTCGGCCGCGAGGAGATGCTCGAGCTGGTCGGCCGCCTCGCAGGCTTCGGCATCTCGGCGATCATGGCCACCCACCTGCTCGACGACGTGCAGCGGGTGTGCGAGCACGTCGTCATGATCGACCGCGGCCGCCTCGTCCTCGCGGGCCCGATCGACCGCCTCGTCGAGCGGACCGGCGTGATGCGCGTCGAGGTCGGCGGCCACGTGTCGTCCGGCCGGCTGCTGGCCGAGGCGCTGAGCCGCCGGTCACTGCCGGCCCAGCTCGTGGACGAGCAGACCGTCGACGTCGACACACGAGGGTCGGGTGAGGGCGCGTTCGACGTCGTGCGCGACGTCGTGGCCGAGCTCGACCTGCGGCTGTACTCGCTGTCGACCCGCCACCGGTCGCTCGACGACCTGTTCGTGCACCAGGCGGCGCGGGCGTGAGCGTGCTGCCGCCGACGCTGTCGGGCGCGGTCTACGACCGCGGGTACCGACCCTACGAGGGGCCCCGGGGCGGGCGGCGAGCCGCCGCGATCGCCCTGTGGCGCCTGTCGGTGCGCCGGGCGCTCGGCCTCCGGCGCTCGTGGCGCCAGAAGGTGTTCCCCTGGTTGCTGCTGGCCATCGCCACCGTGCCGGCCGTGGTCAACGTCGGCATCGGCTACGCGCTGCGCGACAACCCGCTCGACCTCGCCGACTTCGAGTTCATCACCTACCGGGAGTACGTCGGGGTGTCGACGGCGTTGCTGCTGTTCGTCGCGCTCACCGCCCCCGACATCGTGTGCCCCGATCGCCGCCAGCGGGTGCTGCCGCTCCTGTTCTCGCGGCCGCTCACCGGCGCCGACTACGTCTGGTCGAAGCTCGGGGCGCTGGCCGCCATCGTGTTCGGCTTCGCCTTCCTGCCCCAGGTCGTGCTGTTCGTCGGGCAGATGCTGGTCAGCGACGGGGCGCTCGACTACCTGACCGAACACGCGGACGTGCTGTGGAAGGTGCCGCTCGCCGTGCTGGCGCTCGCGGTGTACTACGCAGCCGTGGGCGTGGCCCTCTCGTCGCTCACCGACCGGCGGATCGTGGGCGGCGTCGCGATCCTCGGCACGGCGCTCGTCACCTCGGCGATCGCCGGCATCATCATCGGCGCGACCGAGGCGGAGGCCTCGCCCTTCGCCGTGCTCAACATCCTGGCGCTGCCGCTCGGCATCCGCGACCTGATCTTCCTCGGCCACGTCACCGGGGACACTGCCCTCGCGGGCGTGGCGGGCGGCGGTGTGCTCACCGTCACCGCCTATCTGACCGTGCTGGGCGCGTCGGTCGCCGTGCTGCTCCACCGCTACCGCCGGGTCGACCTGTGAAGGCCGGCTCCGGCGGCGACCCCGCCCGCCGCCCGCCTCCGCCCGCTCCCCCGCCGCTCGCTGCTCGGCCGCACGAGGCGGCGCCGGCCGTGGCGGTGACCGACCGGGTGGCGCCCGGATCCGACACACCGCCGCGTACGACGTCGACCGGTCCGGCGGTGGCCACGACCGCCGTGGTTGCCGGGACGGCGGGTCCGGCCGGCGCCCCGGCGCTCGATCCGGCCTTCGTGCCCGACCCCACGGTGGAGGTGCGCGGCGCCTCCGTGTGGTTCGGCCAGAAGGTGGCGCTCACCGACGTCACCTGCTCGTTCGGCCCCGGAGTGACCGGCCTGCTCGGCCCGAACGGCGCGGGCAAGACGACGCTGATGCGGGCGATGTGCGGGCTCCTGAAGCTGAACGAGGGCCGCGTCACCGTCGTCGGTGCCGACCCCCACAGCGACCGGGCCGTGCAGGCCGCCGTCACGCTCGTCCCCGAGGACGAGGCCGTCCCGCCGGCGCTCACCGCCCGCCGCCTCGTCCGCTACACCGCCGCCCTGCACCGGGTGACCGACCGCTCGCTGCCCGACCGGTGCCTCGCCACGGTCGGCCTGGTGGACGTGGCCGACCGCAAGGTGGGCGGGTTCTCCAAGGGCATGCGCCAGCGAGCCAAGATCGCCGCCGCGCTGGTCACCAACCCGCGCGTCCTCGTGCTCGACGAGCCGCTCAACGGCGCCGACCCGGTGCAGCGGGTGGCCCTCATCGAGCTGTTCCAGGCGCTCGGCCGCCAGGGCCGAACGGTCGTGGTCAGCTCCCACGTGCTGAACGAGGTCGAGCGGCTCGCCACCCGCCAGATCGTGCTCGTGCGGGGCCGCCTCGCCGCCGCCGGCACCCACCGCGCCATCCGCGACGCGCTGGCCGACCGGCCGCGGTCGGTGCTGGTCCGCACTCCGGCCGCCCGGGCGCTCGCCCGGTCGCTCGTGGCGCTCGACACCGTGCGGGGCGTGACCGTCGACGGGCCGACCGTCGTGGTGTCCTCGGAGCGGGCCGGCGAGCTCGCTGCGCAGCTGCCGGTCGTGGCACGCGACGTCGGTGCGCGGCTGCACGAGGTCCGCCCGCTCGACGACTCGCTCGAGAGCACGTTCCGCGAGCTGCTGCGATGAGCGTGCCCGCTCCCCCGCCGCCCCCGGCCGGCGCCGCGGTGGCCAACACGCCCGGCGGCGGGGATCCGACGGCCGGCGCTGCCGGTGCCGGGTCGCCCGACGCCGGCCGGGCCCTGCCGAGTCCGTTCCTCGCCGTGCTCGACTACACGCTGCGGGCCTGCCTGCCCGCCAAGCGCTGGTGGGGCGTGCTCGTCCCCTGCCTGGGAGCGGTGCTGTTCGGGTACCTGGGCACGCTCGCCGACGTCTCGACCGAGCGGGCGTTCGCCGCGGTCGCCGAGGAGGGACTGTTCGGTCTCGTCGTGCCGCTCACGTGCCTGGTGATCGGCGACGCCGTGCTGGGCGCCGACATCCGGGCCGGCACGTTCCCGCTCACGTGGCTCTCGCCGGTGTCGTTCCGCACGATCGTGATAGGCCGGTGGCTCGGGGGTTGGCTGGTCGCCCTGGTCACCCTCGTTCCCGCCCTGGCTCTCGCCACCGCCGTGGCCGGCGTCCCCGAGGGCATCGGGCCGATCGTGCTCGCCGGGGCGGCGGGCTCGGCCGCCTACATCGCACTCTTCGTCATGCTCGGCGTCCTGGCCCGCCGGGCCGCGGTGTGGTCGCTCGCCGTCGTGTTCCTCGGCGAGCGGCTCTTGGGCGGCGTGCTGTCGGGCATCGCCCAGCTGTCCCCCATGTGGGAGGCCCAGCAGGTCTACGCCGGTCTCGCCGAGGACCACGGCGGCACGCGCCTCCTGCGCGACGGCACGCCGCACGGGTGGAGCGCCGTCATTCGCCTCGTCCTGATCATGGTGGTGAGCCTCGCCGTCGCCACCCGCCGCCTGCGTCGCCTCCGGCCCACGGGTGGTGACGACTAGCTCGCACCTGGTGTGACGCCGGTCCCATCACTCGAACCGGCGCCGGCGCGCCGGTAACCTGGGAGGCGCTGTCGACCTCCCGTGGGAGAGTCCCGTCGGCCGGTTCGTCGCCGGGCGCCGGGCGCCGAAGGGGCAACCGCTCCGGAACCTCTCAGGCACCAGGGACCGTGGGGGCGAGGCAACTCTGGAGGCGCCGTCCGGCGGCGACAGAGGGGGCCCATTGCGAGCGCCACCATCCTGGGGAAGGCACCGGCGGCGCCCGCCGTGGCAGACGATCACCCGTCGACCCCTCCGGGAGCCCCACAACGTGACCGATCCCGCAGCCCCCGCCGAAGTTTTCGCCGACCGCCACATCGGTCCGTCCCCCGGCGACGTGGCCACGATGCTCGCGGCCCTCGGCCTCGAGTCGCTCGACGAGCTGATCGACCAGGCGGTGCCGGCGTCGATCCGCGACCCCAAGCCGCTCGAGCTCGACGCCGCGGCCGGCGAGCCCGCCGTGATCGACCGCCTGCGCTCGCTCGGCGCCCGCAACCAGGTCTTCACCTCGCTGATCGGCCTCGGCTACCACGGCACCCACACGCCGGGCGTGATCCTGCGCAACGTCATGGAGAACCCGGCCTGGTACACGGCCTACACGCCCTACCAGCCCGAGATCAGCCAGGGTCGCCTCGAGGCGCTCCTCAACTTCCAGACGTTGGTCACCGACCTGACGGGGCTCGACATCGCCAACGCCTCGATGCTCGACGAGGGCACGGCGGCGGCCGAGGCCATGGCGTTGTGCCGCCGGTCGACCAGGCACGCCGGCAACGTGTTCTTCGTCGACGCCGAGTGCCACCCCCAGACGATCGCCGTCGTCGCCACCCGGGCGGAGCCGCTCGGCGTCGAGGTCGTCGTCGGCGACCCGGCCGTCGAGCTCGTGCCGCCGGACGCGTTCGGCGTGCTGCTGCAGCACCCGGGCACCTCGGGCGTCGTGCGCGACCTGCGGACGATCATCGAGTCCGTCCACGCCGCCGCTGGCCTGGCCGTCGTGGCGACCGACCTGCTGGCCTGCACGCTGCTCGTGCCGCCAGGCGAGCTCGGGGCCGACGTCGCCGTCGGCTCCGCGCAGCGCTTCGGCGTGCCGCTCGGCTACGGCGGGCCCCACGCCGGATTCCTCGCCACCCGCGACACCCAGCGCCGCTCGTTGCCGGGCCGGCTCGTCGGCGTCTCGATCGACGTCGGCGGCCGTCCCGCCTACCGGCTGGCGCTGCAGACCCGCGAGCAGCACATCCGCCGCGAGAAGGCCACCTCGAACATCTGCACGGCCCAGGTGCTGCTGGCGGTCATGGCCTCGATGTACGCCGTCTACCACGGCCCCGACGGGCTGCGGGCGATCGCCGAGCGGATCCACGGCGGGGCGACCGTCCTGGCCGCCGCGCTCCGGGCCGCCGGCTACGACCTGGTCAACGACTCGTGGTTCGACACGCTCACGGTGCGGGCACCCGGCCAGGCCGCCGAGCTCGCGGAGCGGGCCCGCCAGCACCGCATCAACCTGCGCCGCGTCGACGGCGACACGCTGAGCCTCAGCCTCGACGAGACCGTGACACCGGCGCTGCTGGGCCAGCTCTCCGAGGTGTTCGGCCTCGACCTCGACCTCGACGGCGGTCTGCCGGCCCGACCGGGCGACGGCCTGCCGGCGGGCGAGCGCCGCACCAGCGACTACCTCACGCACCCGGTGTTCCACGACCACCGCTCCGAGACCGAGATGCTCCGCTACCTGCGGCGCCTCGCCGACCGTGACGTGGCGCTCGACCGGGCGATGATCCCGCTCGGCTCGTGCACGATGAAGCTGAACGCCACCACCGAGATGGAACCGGTGACCTGGCCCGAGTTCGCGGCGATCCACCCGTTCGCCCCCGTCGAGCAGGCCGAGGGCTACCGCGAGCTGATCGCCGACCTGGAGCGGGCGCTGTGCCAGATCACCGGCTACGACGCCGTGTCGCTTCAGCCCAACGCCGGGTCGCAGGGCGAGCTGGCCGGCCTGCTCGCCATCCGCGGCTACCACCGCAGCCGCGGCGACGACCAGCGCGACGTGTGCCTCATCCCGGCCTCCGCCCACGGCACGAACGCCGCGTCCGCGGTCATGGCCGGCATGCGGGTGGTGGTCGTGGCCTGCGACGACGCCGGCAACGTCGACCTCGCCGACTTCCAGGCGAAGGCCGACGAGATGGGCGACCGCCTCGCCGCGCTCATGGTCACGTACCCGTCCACGCACGGCGTGTTCGAGTCCGCGATCGGCGAGATCTGCGACGTCGTGCACGCCCACGGCGGGCAGGTCTACGTCGACGGCGCGAACCTCAACGCCCTCGTGGGCGTGGCCAGACCGGGGTGGTTCGGCGGCGACGTCAGCCACCTGAACCTGCACAAGACGTTCTGCATCCCCCACGGGGGTGGCGGGCCGGGCGTCGGCCCGGTGGCGGCCCGATCGCACCTGGCGCCGTTCCTGCCGAACCACCCGCTCGCCCCCGAGGCCGGTCCGGCGACCGGGCCCGGCCCGATCTCGTCGGCGCCGTGGGGCTCCGCGGGCATCCTGCCGATCAGCTGGGCCTACACGAAGCTCATGGGTCCCGACGGCCTGCGCCGGGCCACCGCCGTGGCCATCCTGTCGGCGAACTACGTCGCCGCCCGCCTCGGGGACCACTTCCCGGTGCTCTACACCGGCGAGCACGGCCGGGTGGCCCACGAGTGCATCGTCGACGTCCGCGGCATCACGAAGGACACCGGCGTCACCGTCGACGACGTGGCCAAGCGCCTGATCGACTACGGCTTCCACGCCCCGACGATGAGCTTCCCGGTCGCCGGCACGCTGATGATCGAGCCGACCGAGTCCGAGTCCCTGGCCGAGATCGACCGGTTCTGCGACGCCATGATCGCCATCAGGGGCGAGGTCGACCGGGTGGCGGCCGGCGAGTGGCCGGTCGAGACCAGCCCGCTGCGCAACGCCCCCCACACCGCCGAGGACCTGCTCACCGAGGAGTGGGACCGGCCCTATCCCCGCGAGCTCGGTGCCTACCCGGTCCCATCGCTGCGGCGCGACAAGTACTGGGTACCGGTCAGCCGCGTCGATGGGGGTTACGGCGACCGCAACCTCGTGTGCGCCTGCCCGCCGCCGGAGGCGTTCGAGAGCTGACGCCCGGGGTTCCTGCAGCGGATTCCTGCGGTTCGCGTGCGCCTTCGACAGCAGGAACACCGGCGCCGGTACGGTCGGGACATGGCAGAGCCGGCGACGCCCGATCCCGCCCTCGTCGATCGTGCGGTGGAGGCGCTCGCCGATCCCGCCTGGGGTCACATCGTCGACCTTGTCGCCACGGTCGAGCCCGGCGGCGACGCCTACGACGTCCGCACCGCCGAGGGCCGGGTGCGGTTCCGCCGCGAACCGGCGCCCGGCGGCGACGCCTGGGGCTTCACGACGCTCGCGGTCGAGGGCCGCGACCCGCTGGCCGACACGGCCACGGACCGCTTCTCGCCGCTCGCGGAGGAGCGGGCCCACCCGTGGCCGACCCGCAGCGAGCAGTCCTACCCCTTCGCCCACGAGCACCTGGCCCAGGTGTTCGACCACCCCGCCGCCCCGGACGTGCTGGCGTTGCACACGGCCGCCCACAACTGGGAGGACCAGGGCGGCGAGCGGGGCGAGCACGGCTCGCTCGGCGTGGTGCAGGTGCGGGCGCCGTTCATCCTGGCCGGCGCCGGCGTGCGCCCCGCCGGCCTCGTCCCCCGGGCCGGGCGGCTGGTCGACGTCGCGCCGACCGTTCTCGCCCTGATGGGCGCCGCACCCGCCGACGGCGGCGTGGGTCCCACCGGCCGGCCCCGCCCGGGCGCCCTGCTCGCCCGGCAGGACGGCGACGTGCTCGGCGACCTGCTCGACCCCACGGCCCCGCGCCCCCGCCACGTCGTGGGGTTCCTGTTCGACGGCTGCAACGCGAACGTGCTCCACCACATGGTCGCCGCCGGCGCGGCCCCGAACGTCGCCCGCCTGCTGGCGATGGGCACCGGCCTCGGGCACGGGGCGGTGGCATCGCTGCCGTCCGTCACGCTGCCGAACCACACGACGATCCAGACCGGCGCCCACCCGGGCCACCACGGCATCCTCCACAACGCCTGGTACGACCGGGCGGCCGGCGAGCAGATCATCACGAACTCGCCGGCCACCTGGCCGTGGGCCATGCGCACGCTCGCCCCCGGCGTCGAGACGATCCACCACGCGGTGCACCGGACGTGGCCCGACGCCCGCACGGTGGCGATCAACGAGCCGTGCGACGTCGGCGCCGACCGCTCGACCTTCGACGCCATCCGGGCCGGCCGCCCGCTGGAGCGCGCGCCCCGGGCCGAGGACCTGCCCTTCGCCACCGAGCGGTTCGTCCGGCCCGAGAAGGGCTACCGCACGTCGTCGCGCATCGACCACACGGGCATGGCCCAGGCGCTGGAGGTGTGGGAGGGCGGCGAATCGCTCCCCCGCTACTGCTTCGTCAGCTTCACGCTCACCGACGCCGCCTTCCACGCCGGCGGGCCCTACGGCGAGATGGCGTGGGCCAGCGTGGTCGACACCGACGCCCGCATGGGTCAGGTCCTAGACGCCGTCGAGCGGGCCGGCGTGTGGGACGACACCGCGTTCTTCCTCGTGGCCGACCACGGCATGGAGGAGAGCAACCCCGAGGTGACCGGCAACTGGGCCGACGCCCTCGACGCCAGCGGGGTGCCGTACCGCGACGAGGCCTACGGGTTCGTCTACGTGCTCTGACCGGGGGCCGGCGGTCGGGACCGCCGGCCGGCCGGTCGATCAGCCGACGATCTCGGCGATCTGGCGTAGGAGGCCGGGCGGCCCGGCCACGAGCAGCGTGGTCACGCACGTGGCCCGCCAGTGCTCGAGGTCGTCGCGGATCTTGGCCGGCGGCCCGATCAGGTAGACGTCCTCGACCATCGAGGTGGGCACAGCGGCGGCGGCCTCGGCCTTGCGGCCGTCGAGGTACGCCTCCTGGATCTTCTCGCACTCGGCCTCGTAGCCCAGCCGTACGAAGGCGTCCTTGTGGAAGTTGCGGTCGCGCGCCCCCATGCCACCGATGTAGAGCGCGAGGTTGGGGCGCAGCAGGTCCGCGCACGCCTCGACGTCGTCGCCGGGGATGACCGGCACGACGCAGGCCACCTTGAAGTCGTCGGCGGCGCGGCGGGCACCCGGGCGGGCGAAGCCCTGGGCGAGCGAGGCCCGGTAGAAGTCGTCGGCCTTGGGCGAGAAGAACATGGGCAGCCAGCCGTCCGCGATCTCGGCGGCCAGCGCCACATTCTTCGGGCCCTCGGCCCCCAGGTAGATCGGGAGGTCGGTGCGCAACGGTCGCACGATCGACTTGAGCGGCTTGCCGAGCCCCGTGCCGCCCACGAGCGGCATGGCGTAGTGCTCACCGGCGAACTCGACCGGTTCCTCGCGGGCGATGACCCGCCGGACGATCTCGACGTACTCGCGGGTGCGGGCCAACGGCTTGGCGTAGGGCTGGCCGTACCAGCCCTCGACCACCTGTGGGCCCGAGACCCCCAGGCCGAGGATCAGCCGGCCACCTGAGAGGTGGTCGAGCGTGATGGCGGTCATCGCCGTCGATGCCGGCGAGCGGGCGGAGATCTGGGTGATGGCCGTCCCCAGCTTCACCCGATGGGTCGCCCTGCCCCACCACGCCAGCGGGGTGAAGCAGTCGGACCCGTAGGCCTCGGAGGTCCAGATCGAGTCGAACCCCAGCTCTTCGGCGGCGGCCACCTGCTCGGCCGCATCGGGCGGCGGTCCGCTCGAGGGCCAGTACCCGATGATCAGACCAAGCTTGGTGGACATGACCTGACGGTACGTCAGGTCATGTCGTCGGGCCACCCCGGGCTAGCTGTCCTTGTCGCCCTCGGGCTTGCCGTCGGCGCCCTTCGACTGGTCGCCCAGGTTTGCGCCGACCCCGGCCAGGCCCGAGAGCATCTCGCGCAGCTGGCCCAGCTGGTTGGTCACGGCGTCGCGCTGGCGGGTGAGGTCGGCGACCTCGCGCTCGGCGGTCTGCTTGGTGACCTGGGCGTGGGTCTTCGCGTCGAAGATGAGCTGCTCGGCTTCGGCGTTGGCATCGGAGACGGTGCGCTCGGCGAACGACTTGGCCTTGGCGATGATCTCGCCGGACTCGGCCTCGCTCTCGGCCCGACGCTGCTCGGCCCGCTGCTCGGCTTCCTTGGCACGGAGGTCGGCGGCCTTGGCCCGCTGCTCGGCGTCGATCACGAGCTTCTGGGTCTGGGCGACGGCGGAGTCGTGGCGCTCGCCCTCCTCGCGCTCGGACCGCTCGCGGCGCTCGGCCAGTTCGAGCTCGAGGGCCTGGAGCTCGGCCTCGCGCTTCTCCTTGGCCTTCGTGAGCAGCTTGGAGGCGGCGGCGCGCTTCTCCTCGGCCTCGCGGGCGGCCACGTTGCGCATCTCGATGATCTCGCGCTCGGCGGTGGCCCGCAGGGTGGCGATGTCGCGCTCGGCCGTGGCCCGGTGCTCGGCGACCTCGTGGTCGGTGACCGTGCGCAGCTGGCTGGTCTCGCGCTCGGCCTCGGACCGGAGGATGTCGACCTCGCGCTTGGTCGAGTTGCGCAGCTCGTTGACCTCGCGCTCGGCGGAGTCGCGGGTGGCCTTGGCCTCGCGCTCGGCGGCCGTCTTCACGGCGGCGGCTACGGCGCGCGCCTTCTCGACGACCTCCTTCGACTCGAGGTGGGCGGCGGCGACGAGCTTCTCGGCCTCGCGCTTGGCCTCCTCACGGTGCTCGTTCGACTGCTCCTCGGCGAGGCGGAGCAGCTGCTCGACGCGGGTGCCGAGGCCCGACAGCGTCGGCTGCGCGCGCTGCTCGAGCTGCTTTGCCTGCTCGGCGACCGTGCGCTCGAGCTCGGCCACGCGGTCACGAGCGTCGCTCGTGCCGTTCTTGGCCTTGGAGGCGAGGTTGCTCAGCTCATCGATGCGGGCCTGCAGCCGCTCGATGAACATGTCGACCTGAGTGCGTTCGTAGCCCCGCAGGACGATCGTGAAGTCCGGCGTCCCGCCCTCGGACGTCGACGATGACGTGGTTGTGGCCATGGGCCCCAACTATGTCAGAGCTGAACAGCCCCCTGCGTCCTCTCGCCGCTGATCGGCCACGCCAGGGCACAGATTTGTTCAACGGCTGACGCACTGCGTGGTCACGAAGTGACAAAGAGGGCCCAGGGTGGCGCAAACGCCCGTTCCGCGCCCGATGCCTCGACCAAAATTGGAACGTGTTCTACTGTAGGGAGCGTGCCGCACCGCTATCCGTTCCCCATCCCGTTCGGCTGGTTCTGCGTCGGCTACCCGGAGGACTTCCCGCCCGGCACGGCCAAGCCCCTTTACTACTGGGGGCGCCACCTCGTCGGCTGGCGTGACGCGGAGGGCACCGTCCACGTCCAGGGTGCGTTCTGCCCGCACCTCGGGGCTCACCTCGGCCACGGGGGCACGGTCCAGGGCACCGAGATCGCGTGCCCGTTCCACGGCTGGCGCTACGACGCCGAGGGTGCGAACACCTGCATCCCCTACAGCGAGCGGATCAATCGCCGGGCCCGCCTCACGACGTTCCCCACGATCGAGCGCAACGGCGTCGTGCTGAGCTGGTACCACCCCCACGGCGAGCCCCCTCAGTGGGACATCCCCGAGGTGGCCGAACTCGGGGACCACCCCGACTGGTCGACGACGATCCGCACCGACTACCTGATCGACGCGTCGATCCAGGAGATGGCCGAGAACAGCGTCGACTCGGCGCACTTCCGGTTCGTGCACAACACGGCCACCGTGCCCGAGATCGACGAGTACGTCACCGGGTTCCCCGAGGCCACCATGCGGTCGTCGCAGAAGTTCCCGACCCCGCGGGGGGTGATGGAAGGCCGCATCGACACCCACGCCTGGGGTCCGGGACTGTCGCTCGTGCGATTCAGCGGCATCGTGGACACGATCAACTACGCGGTGACGACGCCCATCGAGGCCGACCGCTGCGTCCTGCGGTTTAACTTCCGGTTCAAGACCATGGGCGACGAGAAGACGACCCGCAACGTGGGCCGGGCCTTCGTCGCCGAGGTCGACAAGCAGGTGCGTGAGGACAAGCCGATCTGGGAGCACAAGGCCCACCTGGTGCGTCCGGCGCTGGCCGACGCCGACGGCCCGTTCATGAAGTTCCGGTCGTGGGCGGCGCAGTTCTACGCCGAGCCGGTCGGCGACGAGCGGACGGTGTACCCGCCGCCGTTCTGGCCGGACCGGATGGACGACGCCCCGGCCAAGGCGACCGCCTCGGCCCGCAACGCGCCGCGCCCGGAGTCGGCGCCCCCGTCCGCCGTCTGAGGGCGTCCACCGCCGCCGCCGGGCCTCAGCCGTGGCCGTCGGGCTGATCCGGCGAGAACGGCCACTCCTCGATGGCGGCGCAGCGGCCGTCGTCGGCGAACCGCATGACCCACAGGTTGCGCCACCGGCTGCCATCCCCGTAGTCGACCGCGCAGCGGACCACGGCTGTGGGCCCGTCGACGGCCACGAGGTCGTAGGCGAAGCTGAACTCCTCGTCGGGCCCGTCGCGCCCGTCCTCCCAGAACCGGTGGATCGCCTCCCGCCCCTCGACCGGCGTGGCCCACGGCGACGGCAGGTAGGTCGCGTCGGGGGTGAACAGCTCGTCGACGGCGTCGGTGCCGGCCGTGCGCCAGGCGCGCTCGTAGCCGGCCACCCACTCCTCGACCCGGGCGGCGGAGGCGTCCACGGCCCCATGGTGGCACCCTGCGGGCGGTGCGGCGGTCACCGCCGGCCGCACCGGACAGGCGGACGTCCGAGCCGGCGCGGGCGCCGGTAGCTTCCTCGGCAGTGACCCCCGACGAGCCCGGTCGCCCGCAGCCCGCGCCGCCTGCCGCGCCCCCGGTCGAGCCCACCGGAGCGGTGCTCGCCGCGCTGGCCGCCGCCCTGGGCAGTGTCACGTCCGAGGCGTCGCTCGACCGGGTGCTCCACCAGCTCGCCTCCAGCGCCCGCGACCTGGCCGGCGCTCGCTACGCCGCCATCGGCATCCCCGAGCCCGAGGGCGACGAGTTCGCCCGCTTCGTGACGGTGGGCATGAGTGACGAGCTGATCGACCGCATCGGCCCGCTCCCCCGCACCCACGGCCTGCTCGCCGCCATGCTGAGCGAGACGCAGCCGTACCGCACGCCCGACATCCGGGCCGACCCGCGCTTCGAATGGTGGCCGGCCGCCCATCCCCGCATGGGGTCGTTCCTCGGCGTGCCGATCGTGGCCCGCGGCGCGGTCGTCGGCGCCTTCTACCTGGCCGACAAGGAAGACACCGACGAGTTCAGCGCCGCCGACGAGGAGGCGATCGTGCTGCTCGCCTCGCACGCCGCCCTCGCGATCGACCACGCCCGCCTGGTCGAGGACAGCCGCCAGCTCGCCCTCGTCGCAGAAAGAGCCCGTCTGGCACGCGAGCTGCACGACGCCATGAGCCAGTCGCTCTTCAGCCTGCAGCTCTCGGTCGGCACGGCCGCCGGCCTGCTGCGCACCGACCCGGACCGGGCGGCCGACGAGCTCGCCGCGGTGCAGCGCCTGGCGGCCGGCATCGTCGCCGAGCTGCGCTCGACGGTCGAGGGCCTGCGCCCGGCCGACCTCGAGCGCGACGGTCTCGTCGCCGTGCTGTGCGACCAGCTGGCGGTGACGGCCCGGGCCCACGACGTGGCGATCGACCTCGACGCCTGCGAGGACCCGGGGCTGGACGCCGAGGGCGAGCACCAGGTTCTCCGGATCGTCCAGGAGGCCGTGGGCAACGCCGTCCGCCATGCCCATGCCCGGCGCATCGCCGTCACGCTCGCCCTCAGCGGTGCCGGCGAACGTGGCGAGCACGGCGAGCTCGTCGCCCGGGTGGCCGACGACGGTGTGGGCTTCGACCCGGGCGCCGTCGGCCACCGGGCGCGCCGCCTGGGCCTCACCTCGATGGACGAGCGCGCCGCCGCCCTCGGCGGCCGCCTCACGATCGACTCGACGCCCGGCGCCGGCACGACCGTCGAGCTGCGGGTGCCCCGGTGACCGCGGCGGCCGGCCCGGGGCCGGAGCCCGTCGCCCGGCCCGGCGGCGACATCCGCACCGCCGGGCCCGCCGCCGATACCGGGGGCGCCACCGGCACGGACCCCGGCGCCGGTGACGGCTCCGACGGCACCGGGGGCGCCCCGACCGTCGTCGTGTGCGACGACCACCCGGTCGTCCGCCAGGGCCTCCGGTCGTTCCTCGAGGCCCGCGGCTTCTCGGTCGTGGGCGAGGCCGCCGACGGCGCCGAGGCGGTCCGCCTGGTGGACGAGCTGCGGCCCGATCTGCTGCTCACCGACCTCGTCATGGCCGGCGTCGACGGCGTCGAGGCGATCCGGCGCATCCGCGCCGCCGGCCACGATCTCGGCATCCTCGTGCTCACGAGCTTCAGCGGGGCCGACATGGTCATCCCGGCGATCCGGGCGGGGGCCGACGGCTATCTGCTCAAGGACGCGGGCCCCGCCACGCTCGAGGACGCCCTGCGGGCCGTGGGGCGCGGCGAGCCGATGCTGGCGCCCGAGGCCGCCGCCGTGGTCATGGCCAAGGTGGCGGAGGGGATGGCCCCCGAGCCGCCGGTGCCCTCCGACCCCGGGCTCGACCGGCTGACCGAGCGCGAGCGCGAGGTGCTCATGGGCCTCGGCCGGGGCTTGTCCAACCGGCAGCTGGCGGCCGAGCTGTTCGTGTCCGAGAAGACCGTGAAGACCCACGTGTCGAGCGTCCTGGCCAAGCTCCGGGTGCACGACCGCACCCAGGCCGCGCTCTACGCCGTGCGCGTCGGGCTCGTCGATCCCCGCCGGTAGGGGGTCTCCGCCTTTCGACCGAGGGGAACCGGTCCGAGGCCCGATGGGGCCGCCGCGCCCCGCCCGTAGGTTGCCCGCAGGTAGACGCGAGCTACGAAAGCGAGTCACACGATGGGACGAACAGCCATCGTCACCGGGGCCAGCCGGGGCCTGGGCCTCGCCCTCGCCCACCACTTGGCCGCAACCGGCTGGAATCTGGTGGTCGACGCCCGGGGCGCCGAGGCCCTCGGCGCCGCCCGGGCCGACCTGGATGCCGCCGGACCCGGCACGGTCGTGGCGGTGGCCGGCGACATCGGCGACCAGGACCACGTCGATGCCCTCGTCGCCGCCGCCCGGCGCACCGGCGAGCTCACGCTCCTCGTCAACAACGCCGGCACGCTCGGCCCGTCCCCGCTCCCCCACCTGGCGGACCTGGCGCCCGCCGACCTCGAGGCCACGCTGCGCACGAACGTCGTGGCGCCGCTTCGCCTCGTCCAGGCGGCGCTGCCGGACCTCCGGGCGCATGGCGGCACGATCGTCGACGTCACCTCCGACGCCGCGGTCGAGGGTTACGAGGGCTGGGGCGCGTACGGGGCGTCGAAGGCGGCCTTCGAGCAGCTCAGCCGGGTGCTGGCCGCCGAGGAGCCGGACGTGCGGGTCCACTGGGTGGACCCCGGCGACATGCGCACCCGTATGCACCAGGACGCGTTCCCGGGCGGGGACATCTCCGACCGGCCGAGTGCCGCAAGCCGGGTCCCGGGCATCGTCCGCCTGATCGACGAGCGGCCGCCGAGCGGCCGGTACCGGGTCGAGGACCTGCTGACGGCGTCCGCAGCGCCCGGGGAGGCCGGGACGTGAGGGTGCGCGACGAGCTCACCGGCGGCCGCCCGCTCACCGTCGTGCCCGGCACGACGCTGCGCCTCGACCGGCTGGAGCTGCTCGGCGGGTTCCGGATCCCCGAGGGCGGGGAGGCCGGCACGCCGCCCGAGCTGCGCCGCCCCGGTGGCGTCGTGGGCGACGAGGGCCGCGGGGACGTCCGGCTGATGGTCGCCCGCCGGACCACCGGAACCGTCACCCACCGCCGCTTCGCCGATCTGGTGGACGAACTGGCGCCCGGCGACATCGTGGTCGTCAACGCCTCGGCCGTCCTGCCGGCGGCCCTCGACGCCCGGGCCGCCGACGGCACGCCGTTCCGGCTGCACCTCTCGACCGAGCAGCCCGGCGGGTTCTGGGTGGTCGAGCCCCGCGTGCCGGCGGGGCCGGGCTCGGCACGCTTCACCGGCGAGGCGCCGCCGGTGCTGTTCCTGCCGGCGGGCGGAACCGCCGAGCTGCTCGCACCGTTCCCGGCGGCCACGCCGGTCCGCCGTCTGTGGCTGGCGCGCCTGGACCTGCCGGCGTTGCCGCCCGTGGCCGCCCGGCCCGGGCCGGGCACGGTCAACCGGTCCGTGACCGCGACGGCGCCGGTGGTGGGCAGGTACCTGGCCCGGCACGGCCAGCCGATCCGCTACACCCACACCGACGAGGCGTGGCCCCTCGACGCCTATCAGACCGTGTTCGCCCGCGAGCCGGGCTCGGTCGAGATGCCGAGCGCCTCACGGCCCTTCACCGACCGTCTCGTCAGCCGCCTGCTCGCCGCCGGGGTGGCGGTGGTGCCGATCACCCTGCACACCGGCGTGTCGTCGCAGGACGCGGGCGAGCCACCCTACGCCGAGCGCTACTCCGTGCCGGCCGCCACCGCGGACGCGGTCAACGCCGCCCGCGCCGCCGGCCGCCGGATCGTGGCGGCCGGCACCACCGTGGTGCGGGCGCTGGAGACGACCGCTGACCCGGCCGGCCGGTCCCACCCGGGCCACGGCCGGACCGAGCTCGTCGTCTCGCCCGCCCGGGGCGTGCGGGTGGTCGACGGCCTGATCACCGGCTGGCACGAGCCCGAGTCGTCGCACCTGGCGCTGCTGGAGGCGGTCGCCGGGCGCCCGCTGCTGGAGGCGTCCTACCGGGCGGCGGTCGCCGAGCGCTACCTGTGGCACGAGTTCGGCGACAGCCATCTGATCCTGCCCTGATCCCCGCCGCGAGGCGCCGGAGTCGTCCGCGCGCGTCGGGCGCCGCTGCTAGTTCATCAGGCCCAGGTCACCGCACGTGGCGCCGCCGTCGACGGCCAGCTCGGCGCCCGTGGTGTAGCTGGCGTCGTCGGACGCCAGGAACAGCACGGCCCGGGCGGCCTCGTCCGTCGACCCCATCCGGCTGACCGGCAGGCGCTTGTAGAACGGCGCCTCCTTGTCGGTGCCGGCCACCATGGGCGTGTCGATGCCGCCGGGGTGGACAGAGTTGACGCGGATGCCCCTCGGCCCGAGGTCGATCGCCGCCGTCTTCGTGAGACCCCGCACCGCCCACTTCGAGGCCACGTAGGCGCCGAGGTACGGCATGCCGGTCAGCCCGGCGGTGGAGGAGATGTTCACGATCGACCCGCCGCCGGCGGCCGTCATCGACCGGGTCACGGCCTTGATGCCGAGGAACACGCCCGTGACGTTGATGCTCTGGACCCGCTCCCACTCCTCGAGCGTGATCTTGTGGATGGCCTGGAACAGCAGGATGCCGGCGTTGTTCACGAGCACCGAGACCGGCCCGAACCGGTCCTCGGCCGCGGCCACGGCGGCGTCCCACTGCGCCTCGTCGGCCACGTCCAGGTGGGTGTAGGCGGCCGCGTCGCCGATGTCCTTGGCGACGGCCTCGCCCTCCGCGTCGCGCACGTCGGTCAGCAGCACCTTGGCGCCCTCGGCCGTGAACAGGCGGGCCTCCGCCTCGCCCTGGCCCCGGGCGGCGCCCGTGATGATGGCGACCTTGCCGTCGAGTCGGCCCACGGTCATCTCCCTCGGCCCGTCGGGCCGGTCGTCGGTGGCTACGAGGTCGGCTTGTCGGCGCCGACGGCCCACATGGCGAAGAACTGCGAGCCGCCGCCGTAGGCGTGGCCCAGCGCCACCCGGGCCCCCTCGACCTGGTGCTCGCCCGCCTGGCCCCGCACCTGCATGGCGGCCTCGGCGAAGCGGATCAGGCCCGACGCCCCGATCGGGTTCGACGAGAGCACGCCGCCCGACGGGTTCCAGGGGATGTCGCCGTCGAACGCGGTGGCGCCCTCCTCGACCAGCTTCCAGCCGCCGCCCTCCTCCGCGAAGCCGAGGTTCTCGAGCCACATGGGCTCGTACCAGCTGAACGGCACGTAGACCTCGGCGACGTCGATGTCGCGCCGGGGATCGGTGATGCCGGCCTGGGCGTAGACCTCGGCGGCGCAGTCCCGCCCGCCCCGGGGGTCGACCTGGTCTCGGCCGGCGAACATGGTCGGCTCCGAGCGCATCGCCCCGCCCAGCATCCACGCCGGGGCGCGGGCCGCCGCGTCGCCGCCGGCCTCGTCGGTGAGCACCAGGGCGCAGGCGCCGTCGGAGGACGGGCACGTCTCCGAGTAGCGCAGCGGGTCCCACAGCATGATCGAGTCCTTCACGGAGTCGAACGTGATGTCGGGCTCGTGGAGGTGGGCGTTCGGGTTGCGCAGGGCGTTCCGCCGGTCCTTGAGCGCCACGAGGATGCCGATGTGGTCGGGTGCCTGCGAGCGGCGCATGTAGGCCCGGATGTGCGGCGCGAAGTAGCCGCCGGCCCCGGCCACGAGCGGCGGGGAGAACGGAATCGGCAGCGTGAGAGCCCACATGGCCTCGCTCTCGGACTGCTTCTCGAACGCCACCGCGAGCACCCGCCGGTGGATGCCGGCCTGGACGAGGCTGGCGGCCACCAGGCCCGTCGATCCGCCGACCGACCCGGCCGTGTGCACGCGCAGCATCGGCTTGCCGACGCAGCCGAGGGCGTCGGCCAGGTACAGCTCCGGCATCATCACGCCCTCGAAGAAGTCGGGCGCCTTGCCCACGACCACCGCGTCGATGTCCGCCCAGGTCACCTCCGCATCGGCGAGCGCCTTCACCGCCGCCTCGCGAACGAGCCCGGCGATCGACACGTCGCCGCGGGTGGCCTGGTGCTTCGTCTGGCCGATACCGACGACGGCGACCCGTTCCCTGCCCATCAGGCCTCCCCCTCCAGGACGCACACCAGGTTCTGCTGCAGGCACGGACCGCTGGTGGCGTGCGCGACGGCCCGGCGTCCTTCGCCGGCCGCGATCCGTTGCGCGGCCTCGCCGATGCGGACCAGTCCGGCCGCCATCATCGCGTTGGCGGCCAGCGCACCGCCCGACGGGTTGATCGACGTCGCGTCACCGAGGCCGAGGACCGTGCGCAGGAGCGCCTCCTGGTGGGTGAACGGGGCGTGCAGCTCGGCGATGTCGACCGAGGCCGTGCCGGGTCCGGCGCCGGCCCGCTCGGCGGCGATGCGGGTCGACGGCGAGTCGGTCAGGTCCCGGACTCCGAGGGCGTGGGCCTCGATGCGGTGGTCGATCCCCCGGATCCAGACCGGGTGGTCGGTCAGCGCCCGCGCACGGTCGTCGGCCGCGAGGATCATCGCCGCGGCGCCGTCGGTGATCGGCGGGCAGTCGTGACGCCGCAGCGGCGAGGCGATCTCGGGTTCCTTCAGCAGCACGTCGGGGTCGTCGGACCCCTGCAGCTGGGCGAACGGGTTGTCCGCGGCGCTGCGGCGGCTGCGTGCGGCGATCCCCGCCATCTCGGCGGGGGTCGTGATGCCGGCGTCGATGCAGGCCCGGGCCTGCAGGGCGGCGAGGCCCACGGCATCGGGCCACAGCGGTGCGACGTAGTACGGGTCGAGCTGGCGGGACAGCACGTCGCGCAGCGAGCCGGGCGACGACCTGCCGTAGCCGAACACGAGGGCGGTGTCGGCGGCGCCGGTCTGGATCTTCACCCAGGCCTCGTAGAGTGCCCAGGCGCCGTCCATCTCGACGTGGCTCTCGCTGATCGGCGGCCAGGCGCCCACGCCGTCGAGGGACATGACGAAGCTGAACGCGGCCCCGGCCAGGTAGTCGGTGCTGCCCGAGCACGTGAAGTCGATGCCGGTCTGATCGATGCCGACGGACTCCTTCACCTGGTGCAGCACCGGCATGACCATTTCGACCTCGTTGCGGTCCCGGATGCGCCGGACATGGGGCGACTGGGCGAAGGCGACGACGGCGACGTCACGCATCAGACGTGCTCCCGGTAGGTCTCGTAGGCGGCGTCGGGCTCGCCGGTCGGGCGCCAGTAGCGGATCGAGGCGAGATCGGTCGTGAGCTCGTCGTCGTCGACCCACACGGCCTCGACGCGCAGGCCCATCCGCACCTTGTCGAACGGGATCTCCTGGACGAGCCCGAACAGCCCGAGGTCGGCGCCGTCGAGCAGGACGGTGGCGCACACGTACGGCACCTCCATGACCTGCCCGTAGAACTGGACGTTCACGACGCAGAACGTCGTCACGACCCCGGTGTGGGGCAGCTCGACCTGCTCGGTGGTGGGCACGCCGTCGGTCGGGCACGAGCCCCGCGGCGGCACATACACCTTGTGGCAGACCGGGCAGCGCTGACCCAGGATCTGCTTGTTCCGGATGCCACGCAGGAAGCGCGACGTGGCCGTTCCGGCGGTGAACGTGTAGTCGAGCCGGGCCGGGGTGCGGATGCCCCGGACGGGCTCGACGTCGGCGAGCGCCTCGCGGACGCCCTCGGGCAGCACGAGGTCGGTCATCGGTCGTCCCCCGCTCCGGCCGCGTCGCCGGCACCGGTCCTGTCACCGGCGTCGGCCTCGTCGGAGGCGTCACCGGCCGGCTCGAAGCAGGCGATGTCGTTCATGTCGCCCTGCCTGTCGGCCCGGTCGCGCCAGCGGATGCGCACCCGCATGCCCGTCGTCATGGCGGTCACGGCGCCGGCGTCGACGGCGTGCAACATGGCGGTGTCGGCGCCGTCGAGCCGGACGAGCGCCCAGGCGAAGGCGTGGCCGAGGGGCTGGTTCGGGCGGCTCTCGGGCTCCCAGGACCAGGTGGTCACGGTCCCCTCCTCGGCCACCCGGACGATCTCGTCGAGCTCGTCGCCGGTCACGGGGTCGTATTCCACCGGCGGGCACACAACCCGCCCGTCCCGGGCCCGTATGCCCAGCACCAGGCCCTCCCGGAGGCCCGTGAGGAAGGCGGACTGCACACGCCCCACGGTCCGCCGGAACGGGTACTCGAGCACCAGCGGCGCCGACAGCACCTCACCCTCTGCCACGCCGTCACTCCCCTCGTCGCCGGACCAGAACTGAAACACGTTCTACCCCGCATCAGCGGCGTCCGCCAGCGGCCGAACGCGCTTCTGGCAGCGCCCGGTCGCACATGGCGAAGGGAGCGCTGCCAGAAGCGATGGCGGCGGGAGCGCCGGAGCCTTCGCTGGCTAGAGCTGCTGCTCGGCCCCGACCTGCTGTTCACCCGCATTGGCGGAACCCTGGTCGCCAAAGGTGATGACCTGGCGGATGACCTCGCCGGCCTTCAGCGAGGCGAGCGCGTCGTTGACGTCCTCCAGGCGGAGCCTGCGGCTGATCATGCCCTCGAGGTCGAGGCGGCCCGTCTTCCACAGGCGCAGCACCCGGTGGAAGTCGCTGCGAACGTCGGCCGAGCCGTAGTACGAGCCGACGAAGGTCTTCTCGCTGTAGAACAGCTCGAACCCGTTGAACGTCACCTCGTGCTGGAAGCCGCCGGCGCCGATGACGCACGTCGTGCCGCCGCGGCGGGTGGCGTCGTACGCCGCGCGCATGGTGGTGGGGATGCCGATGGCTTCGAACGCGTAGTCGAAGCCGTCGCCGCCGGTGATCTCCTGGATCAGGGCCGGCAGATCGTCGGGCTTGGCGGCGTGCGTGGCGCCGAAGCGCTTGGCGTCCTCGAGCTTGCCGTCCACCAGGTCGACGGCCACGATCTCGGCCGCCCCGGCCACCCGGGCGCCTTGGATCGCCGCGATGCCGACGCCGCCGCAGCCGAACACCACGACCGACGAGCCGGGCTTCACCTTGGCGGTGTTGATGGCGGCGCCCACACCGGTCATGACGCCGCAGCCCACCAGCGAGGCGATCTCGAAGGGCACGTCGTCGGCGATCTTGACCGCACCCTGCTCGGGAAGGACCACCGCCTCGGCGAACGTGCCGGTGCCGGCCATGCCGAACGTCGGCGCCCCCTCGAGCACGAAGCCCGGGGTGCCGATGGCCTCCATCTGGATGTTCGAGCAGAGGTTCGGCTGCTTGCGATCGATGCAGAAGGCGCAGTGGCCGCACGGCGGGCTCCACGCCACGATCACGTGGTCGCCGGGCGCCACCGAGGTGACCCCCTCCCCCACCTCGGACACGACGCCGGCACCCTCGTGGCCGGGCACGAACGGCGCCGGCTGCGGGATGATGCCGCTCATCGCGGACAGGTCGGAGTGGCACACCCCGGTCGCCCTGATGTCGACCTTGACATGGCCGGGCCCGACCGGCGCCAGACCGATGTCGTCCCGGACCTCGAGCTTCTCGTCACCCGTGTTGCGGAGCAGTGCAGCGCGCATTGTGTCCCCCTCGGAGCATCGATGGCGGCCTCGCGGCGCACCCTACTTGACCAGCCGGTCAGGCAACACCCGCCCTGGTCAGCCGAATCTTTCGGCGATCAACTCGGTCGCCTCACGCAGCTCGCCGGCGACCCAGTCGATGTCACCCATGCCGTTGGCCCAGGCGATCGTCGCCGACCACCACACGTGCCCGATCGCCTTCGCGGCCGACGCCTCGACGACCGGGTCGATGTCAGGAGGGAACGCCGGGCGCATGATGCGGGCGAGGGCGCTGGTCACCTCGCCGATCGCCTCCACGCTCGCCGGATCGCCGGCGGTCATGGCGCTCACCACCGCGCTGGTGAGCCGGGTCTCGCGGCCCATGGAACGCAGCGCCCGGTCGAGCACGTCGAGGATGCGCTCGACGGTGGTGTCGCCGCCCGGCGGGTGCCGGGTCACCCGGCGCTCGAGGTCGTCGACCCACTGGACCATCACCGACGCCAGCAGCGCGTCCTTCGACGGGAAGTACCGGTAGATCGTGCCCAGCGCCACCTCGGCCCGGTTGGCCACGTCCCGCATCTGCACGGCCTCGTAGCCGCCCTCGATGCCGAGCTCGAGCGCCGCTCGGATCACGCGCTCTCGGCGAGCCGCCTGGCTCTTGGTGAGGGCCGGCCGGGAGCGCACCTCGGACGCCATCAGCGGCACGCTAGCTGGTCGTACGCGGCTCACGGCGTCCGATCCCACCGCCGTCCGGCGAGCTCGCGGAACGGGACCTGCTTGTCGGTGCGGGGCTCGCCGGGCAGGCCGAGCACCCGCTCGCCGATGATGTTCGCCTGCACCTGGTCGCTGCCCCCGGCGATGCGCAGCGACGGCGAATGCAGGAACCGGCGCAACCACGTGCCGTCGTCGACCACGTCCGCCCGCCCGAGCATGCCCGCGGCACCCTGCGCCGCCATCGCCGTCTCGGTCAGCGCCTTCATGAACCGCCCGTAGGCGAGCTTCATGACCGACGCCTCCGCCCCGGAGGATCGCCCCTGGCTGAGTGCCGTCTGGGAACGGTAGCGGAGGAACCGCAGCAACTCGGCGCGCACGTGCAGGTCGACGAGCGCCTGGCGCAGCAGCGGGTCGCCGGTCCGCCCCAACGACCGGGCCAGCTCGATGGCCGCGGCGGGCGTGGCGCCCGTGCCGCCGGCGATCGACGAGCGCTCGCTGGTCAGCGTCGTCTGCGCCACCCCCCAGCCGTCGCCCGGCCCGCCGAGCATGTTCTCGCCCGGCACCCGCACCGCGTCGAGGAACACCTCGGAGAAGTGGGCCTCGCCGGTCATCTGCCGCAGCGGCCGCACCTCGATGCCCGGGCTCCGCATGTCGAGCAGGAAGTAGCCGATGCCGCGATGCTTGGGCTGGTCGAGGTCCGTGCGGGCGAGGAGCATGCCCCAGCGGGCCCGGTCGGGCGACGAGGTCCACACCTTCTGGCCGGTGACCGCCCAGCCGTCCCCGTCGCGCTCCGCCCGGGTCGACAGGCCGGCGAGGTCCGATCCGGCGCCGGGCTCGCTGAACAGCTGGCACCAAAGCTCGTCGCCGCGCAGCATCGGCCGCAGGAACCGGTCCTTCTGGTCGTCGGTGCCGTGCGCGACGATCGTCGGGCCGGCCATGCCGATCGAGATCATGAACGCTCCGGTCGACACGCCGTAGCGGGCCTGCTCCTGGTTGAAGATGACCTGCTCGATCGGCCGGCCGCCGCGGCCGCCATGCTCCTTGGGCCAGGTGATGCCCGCCCAGCCGCCGTCGTAGAGCGTCCGCTGCCAGGCCTGGCACCGGTCGACGTAGACCTCCTCGTCGTAGTCACCGGACCACAGCCCCATCGAGAAGTCGTCGGGGTGGCCCTTGGGCGTGGCGTGCGCCGCGAGCCAGTCGCGCGCCTCGGCCCGGAACGCGGCCTCCTCCGGCGTGTCGTCGATGTCCACGCCGCCCACACTAGAACACGTTCTAGTGAAGTGCTCCGGGACGGCCGCCGGCCGCGTCCGCCGCCGGTCGCCCTGCCGCGGGGGCGCGTGGGATGCTTGCGCCCCGATGACCGCCGACGCCCGTCCTCCAGCGACGCCGTTCGCGGGGCCCTACGCCGACGGCCCGCCCCCGGCGGCGCTGCTCGTCGACGCACCCGCCCTCGAGCGCTTCGGCAGCGTCGAGGCCGGCCGTGCCGTCGAGATCGGCGTCGTGCTCGTCGCCCGGGTCCTGTGGGCCGTGGCGTCCTTCGCCGTCCGCCACCCGGCCACGATGTGGCGGGCGCGGCGCGACCGGGCGGCGCGGGCGGCGGTGGCCTCGCCGACCAGCGTCGGGCTCGTCGACGCGTTCATGACGCTCGGCCCCACGTTCGTGAAGCTCGGCCAGCTCATCGCCTCATCGCCCGGCATGTTCCCCACGCCGCTGGCCGACGCCTGCCTGCGCACGCTCAGCGACGTGCCCCCGTTCCCGGCCGACGAGGCGCTCGCCATCGTCGCCGGCGACCTGGGCGCGCCGGCCGCCGAGGTGCTCGCCTGGTTCGACCCCGTCCCCCTGTCCGCGGCGTCGATCGCCCAGGTGCACGCGTGCGTGCTGGAGGACGGCCGCGACGCCGTGCTGAAGGTGCAGCGTCCGAACATCCGGGCCCGCATGAACCGCGACCTGCGAATCATGCTGCGCATCGCCCGCCTCGTCGACCGCACGGGCCGCGGCCACCTCGTCAACGCCCCCGGCGTCGTCGAGGACCTCCACCAGGTCACGAACGAGGAGCTGAACTTCGCCCTCGAGGCCCACCGCCAGGACCGCTTCCGCGCCCACATCGGGGCGTTCGGTGACAACCGTTGGATCACGGCCCCCGAGGTCCACTGGGACCACTGCGGCCCCCGCATCATCTGCATGGAGCGCCTGCACGGCACGCCGATGGACCGCTTCGCCGAGATCCGGGCCCGGGGCGTCGACGGCGAGCTGGTCCTGCGCCGCGGCCTGAAGGTGTGGATGGAGGCGGCGCTCGTGCACGGCCCGTTCCACGGCGACGTGCACGCCGGCAACATCTGGGTGCTCGACGACGGGCGGGCCGCCTACCTCGACTTCGGGATCATGGGCGAGCTGCCGGCGCCCCACCGCGACGCCATGCGCGACGCCCAGTACACGGTCATGATCGACGGCGACTACACGCGCATCGTGCGGGCGTGGCAGCGCATCGGCATCTTCGGCGAGGACGTCGGTCCCGTCGAGGAGGTCGCCGCTCGCCTCAAGATGGTGCTCGACCCCATGTTCGACATGACGCTCGGCGAGGCGAGCCTCGGCCAGATCCTCAGCCAGCAGCTCGAGCTCCAGCAGGAGCTGGGCGCCCGGGCCGCACGCGAGCTCGTGCTGGTGTCGAAGCAGATCATGTACTTCGAGCGCTACGCCAAGGAGCTGGCGCCCCGGTACAACATGGCCCGCGACCTGTTCCTGATGCGCAACGTCTTCCCCCAGGACGTGGCCCGGGTGAGCCGCCAGCGGGGCGTCGTCCTGCCCGACGACTCGATCCCCAACATCACTCCGGCGCGCGAAGGACGGGCCACCGCCGCTGGTGGGTGACTCATCGGGAGTGTTTGGTCGCGTTGGGTGGCATCCTACGGAGTCCCGCCGCGGCGCACGCGCGCGGCGGGCCCAAAGGGGAAGCGCCATGGAACGACTGTCAGGCCTCGACTCGGCCTTTCTGTCCTTCGAGACCTCGTCGATGCACCTCCACGTCGCCATGGTTGCCGTGCTCGACACGGCGACCATGCCCGAGCCCTACTCCTTCGAGGGGCTGAAGCGGTTCATCGCCGGCCGGCTGGACCACATGCCGACGACCCACCGCCGGGCCGTGCAGGTGCCGTTCCGGCTCAACCACCCGATCTGGGTCGAGGACCCCGACTACGACATCGACCACCACGTGCGCCGCCACTCGCTGCCACCTCCCGGGGGCGCGGCCGAGCTGTCCGAGCTCGTGGGCACGATCGTGGGGACGCCGCTCGACCGGGGCCGCCCGCTCTGGGAGATCCACGTGATCGAGGGCCTGGCCGCCGGGGCGGCGCCGGGCGCCACCGACGGCTCGGTCGCCCTCATCGGCAAGATCCACCACTCCGCTGTCGACGGCGTGTCGGGTGCCGAGCTGTTCGTCCACCTCTTCGACCTCACGCCGGACGCCCCCGAACGGCCGCCGGCGCCCCGCGTCGAGCCGGAGCGCATCCCGTCCGACGCCGAGTTGGTCGGCTTCGCCCTGTGGTCGCAGTACAAGCGGTCGCTCACGCTGCCGGCCCTGATGGGCTACACCGCCCAGAGAGTCGGGCGGCTGCTGCAGCGCCACCGGGACAGCGAGGCGACCGTCGGTGCCTTGCCGCTCACGGCCCCCCGCACCCCCTGGAGCGCGGCGATCACGCCGCACCGCAGCACGGCGTTCGCCCGCGTGTCGCTCGGGGACGTCAAGGCGGTCAAGAACCACTTCGGCGTCAAGGTGAACGACGTCATGCTCGCCGTCGTCAGCGGGGCCGTCCGCCGCTACCTGCTCGACCGCCACGCGCTGCCCCGAGCGCCGCTCGTGGCGATGTGCCCGGTCTCGGTGCGCACCGAGGAGGGCGGGGGCCGCTACGACAACCAGGTCTCCCCCATGTTCGTGCACCTACGCACCGACGTGGCCGACCCCGCCGAGGCGCTGCGGGCGATCGCCCGCTCGACGACCGGGGCCAAGGAGGACCACAAGGCGGTCGGTGCCCGCCTGCTGCAGGACTGGGCCGAGCACGCCGCGCCCTCGACCTTCGCGCTCGCCACCCGCGTCTACTCGCGCCTCAACCTGGCCGACCGGCACACCCCGGTCTACAACCTGGTCGTGTCGAACGTGCCCGGCCCCGACTTCCCGCTGTACATGGCGGGAGCGGCGTTGCAGGCGGCGTTCCCCATCGGGCCGATCTCCGAGGGGGCGGGGCTCAACGTGACCGTGTTGTCGATCAACGACAACGTCGACGTCGGCTTCGTCGCCTGCCGTGAGCTGACGCCCGATCTGGCCGTGATGGCGAGCCACATCGACGACGCCATGGCCGGCCTGCTCGAGGCCGCCGGGCTCACCTCGGTGCGCGCCCGATCCGACACGGTGGCGGACGCGGCCCCGTCGAACGGCGTCGCCGGTCCCGTCCCGTCGGGGAACGGCTCGCGCCCGGCACCGCCCTCGGCGGAGCAGGCACGGCCTGTGACGGACGATGCTCCGTCTGTGACCGACGAGGGTCCGCGTGCCGACGAAGCTCCGCCTGTGACCGACGAGGCTCCGCCCGTGACCGACGGGCGCCCACCGCCGGCGGACGAAGGCCCGGCGAAGGCCGCCGCCGGCAAGAGGAAGACCCGGTCCGGCACGGAGAGCACCAAGGAGGGCGGCTCCGCGAAGGGCGGCTCCGCGAAGGCCCCGGCCGGCAAGCGGGCCGCCGGCTAAGGCGCCCGCCGAGCGCACCCGGGCGCCGAGGGGTGCCTCGGCCTGATCTTCTGACGTATCGTCAGACGCGGATCTTCGAGAGAGGGACGCGCATGACGGCGATCGACGAGGGGCTCGGCGACATCGATTTGCTGGCGGCGACGTGGGGCCGGGGCGTGCCCCACGACCAGTTCGACCGGCTGCGGCGCGAGGCGCCCGTCCACTGGCACCCCGAGCCCGACGGGCCGGGGTTCTGGGCGGTCACCAAGCACGCGGACGTGCGCGCCGTGAGCCACGACCCGGTGACGTTCAGCTCCGAGCTCGGCGGCACGTTCATCCCCGACCAGGACGAGATGGCGCTGTCCCAGCTGCGACTCACGATCCTCAACATGGACCCGCCGAAGCACAACCGCTACCGGCGCCTGGTCTCTCGGGGCTTCACGCCGCGGATGATCGCCACGCTGGTCGAGGACATCGAGCGCCGGGCGGCCGCCGTCGTCGACCAGGTGTGCGAGAGGGGCGAGGCGGAGTTCGTCGAGGAGATCGCGGCGCAGGTGCCGGTCCAGATGATCTGCGAGATGATCGGTCTGGAGCGGGCGGACTGGCCCCGCATGTTCGAGATCTCGAACATGCTCATCGGCTCGCGCGACGACCCCGACTACCAGGAAGACGAGGGCGCCGCCATGGCGGCCGCCGCGGAGATCTATGCCCTGTGCGACGCCGTGGCCGCCGACCGCCGGCAGAACCCCCGCGACGACATCATGACGGCGCTCGTGCAGGCCGAGATCGACGGCGAGCGCCTCGACGACCTCGAGCTCAACCTGTTCTTCGTCACGCTGGTCGTGGCCGGCAACGAGACGACGCGCAACCTCATCAACCACGCGCTGCTGGCCGTGCTCGACCACCCGGACCAGGCCCAGCGCCTGCGCGACGACCCGGGCCTGTGGGAGTCGGGCGTCGAGGAGATGCTGCGCTGGGGCAGCTCGATCCACAACTTCCGGCGCACGGCCACGCGCGATACCGAGATCCGCGGCGTGCCCATCGCTGCGGGCGACAAAGTCGTCGTCTACTACGCCTCGGCGAATCGAGACGAGGAGGTGTTCGAGGACCCGCACCGCTTCGACGTCAGCCGCACGCCGAACGACCACGTGACCTTCGGCGGCGGTGGCGTGCACTTCTGCCTGGGGGCGAGCCTGGCCCGGGCCGAGATCCGGGCGACCATGCGCCAGCTCGTCGAGCGCCTGCCCGACATCGAGCTCGCCGGCCCCGTCGACCGGCTCCACTCCGACTTCGTGAACGGGGTGAAGTCGATGCCGGTGCGGTTCACGCCGGCACCCCGACGCGGGACCTGACGATCCATCAGGTCTACACCGTGACCGGTGGCACGTCCCTGTAGAACATGTTCTACTTCCGGTCGTGGCCTACAACATCGCCGACCTGTTCGAGCACGCGGTCGATGCGGTCGCCGACCGGACGGCCCTGATCGTCGGCGACGACAGCCGCACGTTCGCCGAGCTCGAGGAACGGGCCAACCGCATCGCCCACCACCTGGCCGCCCACGGCGTGGGCCCCGGCGACCACGTCGGCATCTACGGGGTCAACAGCCTCGAGTGGGTCGAGGCGCTGGTGGGCGCGTTCAAGCTCCGGGCCGTGCCGATCAACGTCAACTTCCGCTACGTCGCCGACGAGCTCGTCTACCTGTTCGACAACGCGGATCTCACGGCGCTCGTGGTCGACCGTGAGTTCGCCCCGCGGGTCGCCGCGGTGCACGACCAGGTGCCCGGCCTGGCCCACGTCGTGCACGTCGACCCGCCCGCCGGGGCGCCGCCGGCCATCAGCCCCGCACCCTCGCCCGCCGAGATCGACGCGGCCGTGGCGGCGCTCGGCTCGGTGCCCTGGGCCGACGCGCTGGCCGGCGCGTCAGCCGAGCGCGACTTCGGGCCTCGCTCCCCCGACGACCACTACATCCTCTACACCGGCGGCACCACCGGCATGCCGAAGGGCGTGATGTGGCGTCAGGAGGACGTGTTCTTCGCCCTCGGCGGCGGCATCGACGCCACGACGAACGAGCCCGTCAAGAGCGAGCACGACCTGGCCGAGAAGGGGCTGGCCACCGAGACGCCGATCCGCTCCCTGTGCCTGCCGCCGCTCATGCACGGCGCGGCGCAATGGTCGATCATGCGCTTCCTCTTCGACGGCTCGGAGTCGGTGCTCATGCGGCGCTTCGACCCCCACGAGGCGTGGCGCGTGGCGGCCCGCCACGGGATCAACAACCTGATGATGACAGGTGACGCGATGGGCCGACCGCTCATCGAGGCGCTCGAGGAGATGGACGGCGAGGACCTCGACCTCTCCGCCCTGTTCGTCGTGGCCTCGACCGCCGCGGTGTTCAGCACGCCCGTGAAGGAGCGATTCCTCGCCACGATGCCGCACCTGCTGGTGGTCGACGCCATCGGCTCGACCGAGACCGGCTCGAACGGCATGGCGGTCGTGGCGCCGGGCGGCATGATGCGTGGCGGGCCCACGGTGACACCGGCGCGCGACGCCGTCGTGCTCGACGACGGGCTGCGCGAGATGGCGCCGGGTACCGGGGTAATCGGCCGGCTGGCCCGCAAGGGCAACATCCCGCTCGGTTACTACAAGGACGAGGCCAAGACGAAGGCCACGTTCGTCACCGGCCCCGGCGGCGAGCGCTACGTGCTGGCGGGCGACATGGCGCTGCGCGAGGAGGACGGCACGATCACGCTGCTCGGCCGCGGCTCGGGATGCGTGAACACCGGCGGCGAGAAGGTGTTCCCCGAGGAGGTCGAGGGCGTGCTCAAGGCGCATCCCGACGTGTTCGACGTGCTGGTCGTGGGCGTGCCCGACGAGCGCTGGGGCCAGCGGGTGGCGGCGGTCGTGCAGCCCCGGCCGGGCGCGACGGTGACGCTCGACGGCCTCGACCGGCACTGCCGCGGGCGGCTGGCCGGCTACAAGATCCCCCGCCAGCTCACGGTCGTGCCCGCCGTGGAGCGGTCGCCCAGCGGGAAGCCCGACTACCCGTGGGCCCGGCTGGCCGCCGTCGACGACGCCGGGGCCGCCACGTCGCAGTCGGCCGCCAGCGCACCGGCCTGAGGACGGTCGGCGGGGGCGGCGGGCTCACCGCGTCCGGCGGGGCGCGCCGCGGGGCCGGGGGCCATGCGCCTTCCGCACGAAACCCCCGACCCAGGCCTGCCCTGCCGACCGATGCCGCTCGCCCCGCCCAGGCGCCTTTGGCTTCGGTCGTTGCCCGCCGGCAGGCCCTGCAAGTGGCACGCTACGTGCCACAGGGCCGCGCGTCATGAGTAGCGCACGCGCAACATGCACACACGGTGTGGCCCGGCCGTACCCAGCGAGCGAACGCCGGGCCGCTCAGCGCTCCCGCAGCGCTTCCGCCAGGCCGTGCCGGTTGGACACGCCCAGCTTGCGGTAGGTGCGCTGCAGGTGGCTGTCGACCGTGCGGGTCGAGATGACGAGTCGCTCGGCGATCACCCGGCGGTGCAGGCCCTCGGCGGCCATCAGGGCGATCTCGCGCTCCCGGGGCGACAGCGCCACCTCGGGTGCCGCCTCGACCAGCAGCGGCGACCGGGCGCCCTCGCAGCGGGCGGCCGCCGCCGCGGCCCGGCGCTCGGCGGCCCCTCCCCCGGCGAGGCGGCTCGCCTCGCTCCAGGCCTCGGCGGCGGCCAGGTCGCAGCCCAGGGCCTCGAACGCCCCGGCCACGGCCTCGAGGCCGGAGCGGTCGGCGGACACCGCGGCCCGGGCGTGGTCGGCGTAGACCTGCAACACGGCGCTGTCGGTCACGGCCACGAGGCGCTCCAGCCGAGCCAGTGCCCGCTCGGGACGTCCCACCCGGACGAGGTCGTGGAGGGCGTGGCCGGCGTGGACCAGCTCGCCGCCCGCCAGCCCCTGCTCGGCCGCGGCGTCGAATCCGGCCGCCGCGCCATCGAGGTCGCCGGTCACGACGGGCACCCAGCTGAGGCTGCGGGCCACCTCGGCGGCGCCCACCCGGATCGGATGGTCGTCGCGCCGAGCACTCTCCGCGGCCGCGCTGCGAGCGCCGTCGGCGTCGCCGGCCTCGGCCAGCACGGCGGCCAGGCCGGCCAGCGACCAGGCAGCGAAGCCCAGGCGGCACACGGACTCGAACGCCGCGGCCGCCTCGCGGAACCAGCGGGCGGCCGAGACCGGGCGGCCCCGCAGGCGCAGCGTGCGTCCGAGCGACACGGCCACGAACGCCCGGGTGAACGGGTCGCCGAGCGGCAGCTCCTCGGCGGCGGCCCGCGCCAGCTCCTCGGCGATGGCCACCCGGCCGTCGTCGACGAGGGCCAGCAGCTTGTGGAACAAGTACTGACCGGTGTCGATGTAGTCGTCGGTCAGCAACGTGGCGAGCTCGAGGCCCCGGTCGGCCGCGGCGATCGAGTCGGCGATCCGGCCCTGGAGGGCGGCGGCCGGGCCGATCACGGCGGCGGCCTCGGCCGCGACCCGCGGGTTGGAGGACGACAGGAGCGGTGCGGCCAGGGCCTCGGCCCCGGCGATGTCGCCCATCTGCAGTGTGTAGCTGGCCCTCTCGGCGGTCAGCACGTCGCGCCAGTCGGCGTCGGCGACGTGGCGGGCGCCCTCCTCGAGGATCGAGCGGCCGACCTCGGGGCGGTTCGTGAACTGGAACAGGCCGAGGGCCTGGCTGAGCACGGCGAGTGCCCGCACCCGGTCGGTCGTGGCGGCGGCGGCCACCGCGGGGGCGACGCTGCCCAGCTCGTCGGTGGCGCCGATGCGGGCGAGCGCGCTGACGAGGAGGTGGCCCGTGCGGTCGTCGGGCCGCAGCTCCCAGGCGCGACGGGCCAGCGCGGCGGCCCGCTCGGGGTCGTCGCCGGCCCAGGCCCGGTCAGCGGCGTCGCGCAGGATCGCCGCCGTGTGGGGACCGGTGCGGCCGGTCTCGAGGTACCACTGGGCGACGAGCGCCCGGTCGGCGGCGCCGATCCCCTCCCGGCCAACCGCCGTCGGGCGGGCGGGGTCCACCGGCTCCGAGGCATCGGCACCGTCGAGCGCCTCGACCACGTCGAGCAGTCGGTGGCGGAGCGACGCCTGGCGATCGGGCGGGGTGGCGGCCCGGCGCAGCTCGCCGTAGAGCGGGTGGTCGAGCGTGACGTCGGCCCGTCCGTGCTCGATGCGCACCCGGGCGAGACGCAGGCGCTCGGCGGCGGCCACGTTCGAGCGTCCGACCAACGCGTCGGCGACGGCCATCGGCAGCCGCCCGGCCAGCGCCACGGCATCGACGAGGTCGACGACCGCCGGCGGCGACTCGGCCAGGCGCTCCTCGAGCAGCCCGCCCAGGCGGGGCGAGCCGGTGGGCACGGCGTCGAGGCGCCACAGGTCGGCGACCCGGCGCCAGCTGCCGTCCAGCCGGGCTTGCTCGACGATCTCAGTGACGAGCAGCGGGTTGCCCTGGGTCCAGGTCCACAGCCGGGCCCGGGTCGCGTCGTCGACCGGGCCGCCGACGATGGCCTCGGCCAGCTCGCCCCCCTCGGCGGCGGCGAGCGGTCCCACCTCGATGCGCTCGACGAGGTCGTGTTTCCACAGCGCCGTGACGGCGTCGGGTGCCGGGTCGCCCGCTCGTAGCGTGCCGAGCAGCCGCACCCGGCCGTCGAGCACGGCCTGCTGCACGAGCGCGGCCGACGCCGGGTCGAACGCGTGCAGGTCGTCGGCCACCAGCACCGGGCGCCCGCGGCCGGCGCGGGCGACGAGGTGGTCGAGGCCGGTGCGCAGGACGAGCGCCCAGCGGTCGGGGGCGCCGGTCAGGGACGGCAGCAGGTCGCCGAACGCGCCGAAGGGCTGGCGGCGGGCCGGGTCGCCCTGCGCCCGCAGGGGCGCCCAGCCCTCCGCGGCCAGACGCGCGGCCGCCAGGTGGAGCAGGTGGCTCTTGCCCACCCCGGGGACGCCGGCGAGCACGACGCCGCGGCCCTCCTCGGCGGCCACGGTGGCCAGCGTGCGGGCCAGCTCGGCGCCCCGGCCGACGTGCGGCCGTGCGCATCCCGCCGTCCGCGCAGCCACGGCCGTCACCGTAGTTGTGCCCGAGCGGGCACGGGTGCCGAACGCCGATGTGCCCTCAGGTGTTGACCACGTCGGCGCGGCCACCGGTGGGAGCGCTGGTGGGCGGCGCCGGCTCCACGTCCTCGGCGGGAGCAGGAGCGGCCGCGGCGCCCACAGCGCTCGGCGGTGGGACCTCCGCGGTCACCGCCGCGGCCAGGCGGTCGGCCTGCGCCTGCTGCTCGTAGACGAACCGGGCCATCCAGAAGCGCAGGAAGCCTGCGAGCGTAGCCTTGAGCCACAGCACCCCACCGACGATCGCCAGCGTCACCCCGAGCAGGCCGAGCACGATGGCGTCGCGCTGCTGGAGCGGGTTGCGGGTGCCGTGGGAGATGAACCACGCCGCGGCCGCGCAGGCGACGCCGGCCACCAGGCCGGCCAGCCCGAGGCGGGTCAGGACCCGATCGACGCCGGTGGCCGGGTCGCGCAGCTTCATGTCGGCCACCGAGGACGTGAACTGCTCGATGCGCGCGGATCTCTCGCTCATGGTGACTCAACCACCCAGGTAGGCAGACGACAGCTTGGCTTCGATCTCGGCCGGGGTCCCGACATCGGCGATGGCACCGTGGACCATGATGGCGGCGCGGTCGGCCACGCCGAGCACCACCCCGGCGAACTGCTCGACGACGAGCACCGACACGCCGGCTCGCGAGAGCGCCGCGACCTGCTGGTAGAGCTGCTCGACGACGAGCGGGGCGAGGCCCATCGAGAGCTCGTCGAGCACCAGCACGGCCGGATCGGTGGCCAACGCCCGGGCGAGGGCGAGCATCTGCTGCTCGCCGCCCGAGAGCGTGCCCGCCACCTGCTTGCGGCGCTCGCCGAGGCGGGGGAACCGGTCGTAGGCCGCGGCCTCGATGGCACCCAGCCTGCGGCCCGTGTACGTCGCCATGCGGAGGTTCTCGCGCACGGTCAGGTTCGGGAACACGCCTCGCCCCTCGGGCACGAGGCACACGCCCACGCGGGCCAGGTCCTCGCCGTGGGCGCCGTTGACCCGCCGGCCGGCGACCATCACGTCGCCGCCGGTCAGGGGGTGCAAGCCGGCGAGGACCGACAGCATGGTCGTCTTCCCCGCACCGTTCGGGCCCAGCACGGCGAGCACCTCACCGGGGGCCAGCGCGAGGTCGACACCGTGGAGCACCTCGATCGTGCCGTAGCACGCCCGTACGCCGCGCAGCTCGACGATGGGGACGCCAGGGCGGACGCCGGCGACCGCCGTTCCGCGGTCGGGTTCGGGGCCGTGGCCGTTCGCGCGCCCGGTCGTCTCGGCGGCCAGGGCGTCGCGGCCGAGCGGTGCACGGGTGTCGGTCATGCCACCTCCCCGACGACGGCGCCCAGGTAGGCGGCGCGCACGGCGGGATCTCGCTGGATCTCCTCGGGTGTGCCGACCGCCAGCACCGAGCCGAAGTCGAGCACGTGGACGCAGCGGCACGTGCGCATGACGAGGTGCACGTCGTGCTCGACGAGCACCACGCCGATCCCCTGGGCGGCCACCGTCAGCAACGTGGTGCGGAACGCCTCGGTCTCGATCTCGTCCTGGCCGGAGGCCGGTTCGTCGAGGAGCAGCACCCGGGGACTCGTGGCGAGCGCCCGGCCCAGCTCGACGAGGCGCGCCTGGCCGGTCGGCAGCTCGTCGGCCCGCACGTCGGCGACCTCTCCGAGGCCGACCAGCTCGAGCAGGGCGTCGACGTCGGCGTCCGGGCGACCTCTACGGCGGACGGAGGCGGCGAGCTCGAGGTTCTCGCGCACGGTGAGCAGGGAGAACAATTCGAGCCGCTGGAACGTGCGGGCCAGGCCGAGGCGGGCCCGGCGGTACGGAGGGAGCTTCGTGACCGACCGCCCGTCGATGCGCACCTCGCCCCGCTGAGGGGAGAGCAGCCCGCAGATGACGTTGAACAGGGTCGTCTTCCCCGCGCCGTTCGGGCCGATGAGGCCGGTGACCTCACCCGGATGCACGCGCAGGCCCACGTCGCGCAGGGCCAGGTTGCCGCCGAAGCGGACCGTCACACCGTCGACGTCGAGCAGGCTCATCGGGCCACCTCCGGGGCGGGTGCGGCTGCGAGGCCGGTCTCGAGCCCGAGGGCCCGGTCCAGCGCGGCGACGTCGGCGGGTGTGTAGGGCCGTGCGACGCCGAGCCACTCGAGCGGCACGTCGGCGGCCTCGCCGTCAGCGGCCCGGGCGGCGGCCCGCGCCGCGGCGGCCGCGCGGTCGGCCAGCGTCTGGGCGACGAGCCCGCCCACGACGGGGACGGCGAGCAGGGCCACGGCGAACGGCGTCCCCGTGAGCACCTCGGCGAGGCGCAGAGCGACGACGGCGGCCACACCGGCGAGCGTGCCGGCGAGGACCGGGATGTTCGCCCGCAGCGGGGCGAAGCCCTCGCGCATGGCGTGCACGATGCCGTTCGGATTGCGGCCGAGCGTGATGCCGAGCGTGCCGGGCAGCACCCGGTACACGTTCTCGAACCACGGGGCCGCGTCGACCAGGAGCGGAAGTCCGCCGATGAGCACGCCGGCGGCCAGGGCGCCCGCGGCGTTGCCGATCCCGCCGACCACGCCCAGCAGCAGGAGCGGCAGGCTCTGGACGAACGCGAAGTTCTGGGCGCTGATCGACCCCAGCGTGCCGCCGTAGAGGGCGCCGCCGAAGCCGGCCATCGCGGCCGACAGGCTGAACACCATGAGCTTCACGATCGCGGGGTTGATGCCGAGCGTGGCGCAGGCGGCGGGGCTGTCCTTGAGCGCGAGCAGGCGTTGCCCGAACGTCGAGCGGCGCACGGCCACGACCAGCAGGTACAGCACCGCGAAGACCACGGACAGGAAGACGATCCGGCCCGCCTCGGTCGAGACGCCGGGCACGTCGAGGTCCTGCACCTGCACCGAGCCCGTGCCGAACACCCGCAGGTCGAGCGGCCCGACCGAGAAGTCCTGCAGCCCGAAGAGCCACTGGTCGAGCAGCATCGCGAACGCCGCGGTCATGAGCGCCAGGTAGATCCCGGCCATCTGAAGCGTGGGCAGCGCCACGACGGCACCGACCAGACCCGTCACCACCGTGGCGAGGAGCAGGCCCCACCAGCCGCCCCCCTGGCCGTGGTGCGCCATGAGGAGCGCGCCGATGCCGGCGAAGCTCATCTGGCACAGCGAGAGTTGACCGGCGAAGCCGACGAGCGGCACGAGGGACAGGCCGATGATGGCGACGGCCACGATGCGCTGCACCGATATGGCGTCGGGCTCGGACACGATCAGGGCGGCCACCACCCCGGCGGTCACGAACGCTGCGGCGGCCAGGAGCGAGCCGGTCCAGGCCGGGCGGGGGATGACCTCGCGGACGACCTGGTTGGCCTTGCCCCGCAGGCGGCTCTGGGGGAGGACGAGCAGGACGACGAACAACAGGACCACCGGGATGGCGAACCGGAACTGCGACAGCAGCACGCTGTCGGTAGGCAGGTAGGCCAGGGCGTAGGCGTCGAGCAGGCCGACGATGATGGCTCCCACGAACGTCATGGGCACGTTGCGGAGCCGGCCGATGATCGCCGCCGCGTAGGCGTTGACGATCATGAGCGTGAGGTTCACGTGGCTGAGCCCGACCGACGGCGCCACCAGGATGCCGGCGAGCGCCGCGGTGGTGCAGCCGATCGCCCAGGCGAGCATGGCCGATCGCTGGGGGCGCGCGCCGTTGAGCGTCGACAGCGAGCGGTCGTCGACCGCGGCCCGCATCGCCAGGCCAACGCGGGTGCGGTAGAGCAGCAGCCGCAGGCCGATCGCGAGTCCCGCGGCGATGACGATCGCGACGACGTCGTGCCAGGTCAGGGTCACGCCGAGGACGTCGACGCTCTCGTTGCCGAAGAAGCGCTGCAGCGGGCGGGCCACGTCGGGGCTCCAGATCCACAGCCCGAGGCCCAGCGCGGCGGCCAGCAGGCCGATCGACACGACGATCCGGGCCGCCTCGGTGGCACCGTCGAGCCCGCGCATCACCACGCGCTCGATCACGACCCCCAGCAGTGGGCCGAGCACGCCGAGGACGGCGAGCAGGGCGAGCGGGGCGGGCCACCCCCAGTCGACGCGCAGCTGCCAGTAGGCGAACGCCCCCAGCATGCCGATGGCCCCATGGGCGAAGTTGAAGATGCCGGTCGTCGTGTAGGTGAGGACGAGGCCGCTGGCCGCGACGGCAAGGATGGCGGCGGTGGCCAGGCCCGTGATCGTCGCCTGCAGGAACTCGTCCATGGGGTCGCGACCCGTCCCGCTCAGGCCGACGGCTCGGGGACGCCGTAGTCGTCGGTGAGTTGGAGCACGTTGTCGGGGTCGCAGCCGTAGATGCCGTCGTTGGCGTGCGTGAGGTCCTCGTCGTACTGGAAGCCGTCCGCCGTGATGTGGACCATCAGGCTGCACTCGGTGGCCTCGGTGTTGCCCGGGGTCTGGCGCGAGTGCAGGCCGCCGGCGGTCCAGTCCTCGACGGCGGCCGCCTGGTCGAGCACGCACCGGCGGCTGAGGTCGCTACCGCACTCGTTCGCGGCGGTGGCGAAGAGGAGCAGCGCCGACAGCGCCTGGGCGCCGAGGAACGCGACCTTCCCCTCCGGGTTGTACCGCTCCATCAGATCGAGGAAGTCCTGCATCGCCGGGACCTCATCGGCCATCTCGAAGGTCGGGAACGCGGAGCGGGCATAGGTGGAATCGCTGAACGTCGAGGCGCCCTCCTCCATGAACTTCTGCTCGATGTAGTTGGGCTGCAGGACCGTGTAGTCGGGGTACCAGCCCTCGGTCTGCATCGCGCTCTGCAGGGCGACCATGTTCTCGGGCTCGCCGATGATCTCGAAGGTCTGCACGTCGGCGTCCCGCATCTGCTGCACGAAGTTGCGCCAGCCGGTCTCGCCGAGCGGCTTGTACTGCTCGTCGAACACGACGTCGTAGCCGAGGTCCGTCACCCCCTCGACGATCTGCGCGTGGACCGTGGCCGGGCCGCCGAGGTTGACCCAGAGGATGCCGAAGTTGCCGGCCGAGTCGTCGGCCTGGCGCAGCCACCGGTAGCTGGCCGCCTGGAACTCGTAGACGGGGTTGGGAATGGGCTGGACCTGCAGGTCGGCGACGCGGGCCTCGGGGCTGACCGTGTAGCCGGGGATGTTCGGCAGGCCGCAGTCGACCCGGTCGGTGACGCCCTGGCTGTCGAACACGCCGCCGCCGCCGACGAGAGCGAAGTCCTGCTCGCAGGCCTCGGCAATGCGCTGGCCGTAGTCGAACAGCTTGGCGTCGAGGTCGTCGATGACCACGTCCCGGCCCTGGATGCCGCCGTACTCGTTGCACCAGGCAGCGAACGCCACGGCCGTGTCGTACATCTCCTTGGTGAGGCCGGGGCGCTCGGCCGCGCCCTTGTCGGTGATCGTGCCCAGGCGGATCTCGTCCGCCGTGAGGCCCGTCTCGGTGGCCCCACCGCCCTCGCCCTCGCTGCAGACCGTCTCGATGTCGCCGAAGCCGCCGGCGTCGAGCCGGCTGCCGCCGGAGCCGGCGCCGTCCGTCCCACCGCCCTCGGCGGCCGTGCCGTCGGGCGCGGCCCCCACCTCGGTCTCGTCGTCGGCGCGCGTGCACGCCCCCGCCACGAGCGAGGCACTCAGGAACGCGGCCATGACAGCTGTTCGGCGGCGACGTCTGGTCACGAAGCGAGCCCCTCCTTCGTTGTCGGATCGCACCTTAGGGTGCGACCGGTTCCTGCGCAGCGAGAGACGATCCGAGCCGCAATAGCGATCCCGTGGTGCCCCCGATGAGCAGTTCGATGACCTTCGCCCAGCGGAAATAGCGGTGGACGGGATAGTCGATGTCGACTCCGATCCCGCCGTGCAGGTGTTGGGCGGCGTGCACGACGCGCTGGCCGCCCTCCGCCACCCAGAAGGCGGCGATGGCCAGTGCCTCGTCGGCCGGTAGCCCGGCGTCGAGGCGCCAGGCCGCCTGCCAGGTGGTGAGGCGGATCGCCTCGGTGTCGATGTAGGCGTCCGCGCTGCGGTGGGCGACGGCCTGGAACGTGCCGATCGGCGAGCCGAACTGCTCGCGCTCGGTCACGTGGCGGGCGGTGAGGGCCAGGGCCTCCTCGGCGACGCCGAGGGCGGTGGCGCACAGCAGCACGCCCGTGCGCTGGGCCGTCCACAGCAGAGCCGCGGCGCCGTCGGCCGGGTCGACGACGACAGCGTCCGAGTCGACATGCACGCCGTCGAGCAGGAGCGTGTGGAACGGCTCACGGTCGATCGCTTCCTCGTCGACGACGGTGAGGCCGGCCGCGGTGGGCTCCACGGCGACGAGCACGACGTCGTGCTCGCCGACGGCCGCCGGGACAACCACGGCGGCGGCGTGGCGGGCCCACGGCACCGGTGACAGCGTGCCGTCGAGGCGCCAGCCGTCGCCGTCGGCCACCGCCGTCGTGGAGGGGCGCGTCGTCGTGCCGAGCGCGCCGGGCTCCCACAGGGCGACGCTGAGCGGTGCCGTGCCTTCGACCGCCCCGGGCAGCCACCGCCAGCGCAGAGCGGCGCTGCCCCAGCGGGAGACGGTGGCTGCCGCGGCCGTCGATGCCCAGAAGGGCACGAGCGCGACGTGTCGGCCGACCTGCTCGGCGACGAGGGCGACGTCGAGGAGCCCGAGGCCCGAGCCGCCGTCCTCGTCGGGGAGGCCGAGGCCGAGCAGGTCGGCGCGAGCGAGGGCCATCCAGGCATCGGACGCCAGCCGGTCGTCGGCCGCCTCGAGCGTACGCAGCACGTCCGGCGGGCACCGCTCGGCGAGAATCGTGCCGGCGAGGTCCGAGATGGCCCGCTGGTTGTCGGTGAGTGTGAAGTCCACGTGCGGCCGCCCGGCTCAGGTCCTGGGCACCCGGGGCAAACCCAGGCCGAAGAGCGCGATGAGGTCGCGCTGGATCTCGTTGACGCCACCCCCGAAGGTGAGGATCAGCGTCCCCTGGAACGACCGGGACAGGCGCCCGGCGAGCGCGGCGCCGGGCGACCCACGGTCGAACGCGGCGGCCGTGCCCAGCACCTCCATGAGCAGCTGGTAGCCCCGAACGAACATTTCGGTGCCGAACACCTTGGTGGCGCTGGCGTCGGCCGGGTTGGCGTCGCCGCTCGACGCGACCTTCCAGTTGAGGAGCTGCAGAAACTCGAGTTGCGCTCGGACCCGGGCCAGGTTGACCTGCACCCACTCCTGGTCGACGACGCGGCGGCCGTCGGGCAGCTTGGTGGTGCGGGCCCACGCCAGCACGTCGTCGTAGGACTGGGAGAACATGCCCGCGGGGGCGAGCGACACCCGCTCGTAGTTGAGCTGGTTGATGATGAGGTCCCAGCCGCGGTTGACGCCGGCCACGAGCGCACTGTGGGGCACCCGCACGTCGTCGTAGTAGGTCGTGAACGTCGAGGCGTTCACCATCGTGTGAATCTTCGTGTAAGAGAAGCCCCGCGTGCTGGTCGGTACCAGGAAGATCGAGATCCCCTTGTGCTTCGGGGCCTCGGGATCCGTGCGGGCGGCGAGCCAGATGTAGTCGGCGTAGCTGGCGAGCGACGTGTAGATCTTCTGGCCGTTGATCACCCACTCGTCGCCGTCGCGGACGGCGGTGGTGCGTAAGGAGGCGAGGTCGGTGCCGGCCGTCGGCTCGGTGTAGCCGATCGAGACGTGAAGCTCGCCGGCCAGGATCTTCGGTAGGAAGTGGCCCTTCTGCTCCTCGGAGCCGAACGCCTGGATCGTCTTGCCGACCGTGTTGATCGACAGGAACGGGATCGGCGCGCCGGCCCGCCAGGCTTCGTCGAAGAAGATGAGCTGCTCGACCTCGCCTCGGCCCTGGCCGCCGTGCTCAACGGGCCAGCCGATGCCGAGCCAGCCGTCGCGGCCCATCTTGCGGACGGCCGCCAGGCAGTGCGGCCCGCCGGTCTCGCCGGCCGCCGTCTCCGCTCGCACTTCGTCGGTCATCAGCTGCGCGAAATAGGCGCGCAGCTCGCGGCGCAGCGCCTCCTGCTCCTCGGTGTATGCGATCTGCATACTCCGGTGACCCCCTCCCAAACTGGAACGCGTTGCAAAACTAACGCATCGTCAGATTCGTGTCGACGCATCGCTCGAGCGGACGGTGGCGCGTTCCCGTGGCCTGCGGCGACGCCCTGTGGGCGGGCCCCTGTCGGGGCGGCAGAGCGCCGGACCGGACGCGCTAGCGTTGACCACCTATGTCACGCCGGATCGACATCGAGCTGACGAGCGTCCGCGACGACGGCTCGTGGACCTGGCGTGCCGCTGGTGCCCGCGAGCCCAAGGGCACGTTGACCGCCGACCTCGTCCCCTCGGGCGCCGCGGTCGGCGACCGGCTGCGCGTCGAGGTCGAGGGCTACCTCGAGGGCATCGAGATCGTCGCAGTCGTCCCCACGCGGGCACCGCGCCGCGAGCCCGAGCGCATCGAGCTGATCGCGCCCCGTGCCCCCGAGGGCGACCTCGTGACCGCCGATCTGGCCCGGGGCCGCTCCGCAGAGCGCGCACGTGGCCGCGGACGGCGCGATGAGGGCGACGACCGGGGTGACCGGCCTGTCCGGGGCGAGCGCCGCGACCGGGACCGGGGCGATCGGGCCCGGGACCGGGGCGACCGCCGTGATCGCGGCCGGGGCGAGCGCGCCGACCGGGGCGAGCGCAGTGACCGGGGCGAGCGCAGTGACCGGAGCGAGCGCAGTGACCGGAGCGAGCGCAGTGACCGGGGCGAGCGCGGCGAGCGCGGTGACCGGGGCGAGCGCGGTGACCGGGGCGAGCGTGGCGAGCGCGGTGAGCGTCGCGACCGCGGCGACCGTCGCGAGCGGACCGGCCCGCGCAGTGACCGGGCGGTCCGCCCGACGGCCCCGGCCGAGGACGCCAAGCCCAAGGCGAAGCGGCTGCGGCCCGCTCGGGTGCACCGCGCGGCGCTGCTCGAGTCGGTGCCCGCCGAGCAGCGGCCGATCGCCGAGCAGCTTCTGCAGGGCGGCATTCCCGCCGTGCGCCAGGCCATCGACAAGCAGAACGAGGCCCTGCGGGCCGAGGGCAAGACCGAGGTCCAGCGCGACGCCCTGCTCAAGGTGGCCGAGGACCTGCGCCACCGCGTGGCGTCCGCCGTGTGGCGCGACCGCGCCGAAGCGGCCGCCGCCAGCGTCGACGAACTCGACCTGCGCGACCTGCGGTCGGTGGTCAACGCCGCCGGCGACGCCGGGCGCGACGAGGAGGCGCGGGCGCTCGCCACGCAGCTGCGCGAGGCACTCGCCAACCGGGTCGAGAAGGAGCACTCGGCGTGGCTGGCCGAGCTCGCCGACAACCTGCGCGACGGGCGCGTCGTACGGGCGCTGCGGCTCAGCTCGCGACCGCCCAAGGCCGGCGCCCCCATCCCGCAGGATCTGACCGACCACCTCTCCGCGGCGGCCGCCGCCTCGCTGACCGAGGAGACGGGCCAGGAGCGCTGGGCGACCGTGCTCGACGCGCTGGCCTACTCCCCCGTGCGTCGCCGGGTCATCCCACAGTCGCTACCCACGAAGCTGTCGCCTCAGCTGCGCGAAGTCATCGCCCGGCTGGGCAGCCGGCTGCCCGAGATAGCCCACATCTTCGCCATCGAGCCCGAGGCGCCGGCCGAGCGGCCGCGCCCCGGCCGCGGTGGCCCCGGTGGTCCCGGCGGCGGCGGTGGCCGCCGCGGCGGTCAGGGGGGCGGCGGTGAGCGCTCGGCCCGCAGCGGCCGAGGCACGGGCGGCGGTGGTGGCGAAGGCCGCGAGGGCGCGGGTGGCCGCGAGGGCGGCCGTTCGGGCCGCCGTGGTGGTGGCGGCGGAGGTCGCGAGGGCGGCGGTCGGCGCGGTGGCGCGCCCCAGTCGCCGGAGGCCAAGGCCGCTCGCGGCGGCCCCGCTTCCCAGGCCGAACCCGACACCGAGACCACGACCCCCACGCCCGCCGACACGGCACCCGACGCTGGCCCCGACACCGAGACCACGACCCCCACGCCCGCCGACACGGCACCCGAGGTCACGACTTCGACGGACGCCGCAGTGGCCGATGCCGGCACGGCCGGAACGCGCGCCGACGAGACGACGGAGACGGCCGGTGCCCCCGACGCGGGCACGACCGAGGACGCCGGGCAGCCGACGACGCCCTCCACCGCCGACGAGACCGCCACTCCGGCCGCCGAGGCCGGGGACAGCGGCGACAGCGGGCCGTCGAGCGACACGGGCGCGGCGGACGGCGGCGACGCCGAGGCCGCGCCGGCCGGGGAGACGACCGATGCCACCGGCCCCACGGGCGCCAGCGACGCTGGGACGGGTGGATCGAACGACGAGACCGCCGGTCCCGCCCACGCAGGCGGTCCCGCCGACGCAGGCGGTCCCGCCGACGCAGGCGGTCCCGCCGACGCAGGCGGTCCCGCCGACGCAGGCGATGCCGCCGACGCGGGCGGTCCCGCCGACGCAGGCGATGCCGCCGACGCGGGCAGGACCGAGGACGCAGGGGAGGTGACGACGCCCTCCGCCGCCGACGAGACCGCCACTCCGGCCGCCGAGGCCGGCGACAGTGGCGACCGCGGGCCGTCGAACGACACGGGCGCAGCGGGCGGCGGCGACGCCGAGACCGCTCCGGCCACCGAGCCCTCCGCCGACGCTGGCGCCTCGGCAACGCCCGAGGACGCCGCCGACGCGTCGTCGGGTGCCGGTGGTGCCGAGTCGGCCGGCGCCGAAACGGCCGAGCGCGGCGAGTCGAGCAACGGCACCGCGCCCGCCGAGCAGTCGGCGCCGCCCGAGCGCGCGAGCGCCAGCGAGCCGAGCGAGGCCGAGTCGGCGGAGGCCGAGGCGAGCACCGCCGAGCGCGAGGGCGAGGTACATGCCGCCGAGCCGAGCCCTGGCTCCGACAGCCCCGTGATCGAGGTCGGCACGATGCCCGACGACGAGTCGACCTCGGGCTCGTCGTCCTCCGGCGGCACCGAGAGCTGACGAGGCCGGCGCTCCGGCCCGGCCCGCCGTCTCACGCCCGTGCCATAGCCGTTGCGTTCGGTCGCGGTGGCGGTCGTCCTCGCCACAGGCGGCGGTGCCGCGACGGGTGCCGTGAGCGAGCACACGGTGGGCTGGCTGCTCGTGCAGCAGATCCCGGGCACAAGCGCACGGATCTGCCGCAAGGACACAGCGGCGCCCCTGGCGTGCCGAGGCGCGTTCCCGGTCGACGGTGCAAGACGTCACAGGTGCCGAGCCAGCCGACCGGCTGGCGCCCCGCCAACCAGGGCGGTGCAGGGCAGGGCAGCGGAAGCCGGCCGAACGGCCGTCACGAGCGGCGGGTGACCGAGGAGGGCGGGTCGAACAGGCCGAGCGGCGACCGAGGCAGCGGGCGGCCGGCGACCGGGCGCCGAGCGGGGCGACCGGGCGCCGAGCGGGGCGTCCGGGCGGCGACCGAGGCGGCAGGCGGCCGAGCGGCGGCGACCGGGCGCCGAGCGGGGCGACCGAGCGGCGACCGAGGCAGGGGGGCCGGGCCGCGGCGACGAGCGGCGAGCGGCGGCGACCGAGCGGCGGCCACCAGCAGGGAGCGGCAGCGACCGAGCGGCGAGCGGCCGCGACCGAGGCGGGGGCGGGCAGCGAGCGGCGGAGGTCAGGTGCGGCGGGGGGCGACGACGGACTCGCCGCTGCCACGCCCGCGGTACTCGCCAGTGACGGCGTCCTGGTCCCACCGCGATCCGCACGCCTGGCACGTGCAGGCATCGAGCTGGATCGTGCCCAGATACATCCGGTCGATCTCGTAGGCCCCGCAGAACGGACAGTCCAGCGGCCCGGTCCCCTCGCTCGTCGATCCGCTCGCCCCGATGGTCTCGTCCCCCGTCTCCGGCCGCGCCGGCTGACCGGACTTTCGACCCTCGCCGCCGATGCGCACGTTAGCGAACGTGCGCCCGTCGGCGCCTGGCTTCCGCGCCCCGCCCCCTGACTAGGGTTCAGGGACATGGCCGTCGACTTCGAGAAGCGTGGACCGTGCGCGGTCGTCAAGATCAACCGCCCTGAGGCCCGCAACGCCGTCAACGGAGACGTGGCCCGGGGCATCGAGGCGGCGATCGACGAGATCGAGGCCGACGACGGCATCTGGGTCGGCATCCTGACGGGCGAGCCGCCGGTGTTCTGCGCCGGCGCCGACCTCAAGGAGATCAACGCCGGCAACGCCGGTGCGCTCGCCACCAAGCGCGGCGGCTTCGGCGGCGTCGTGCAACGCGAGCGCACGAAGCCGCTGATCGCCGCGGTCGACGGCCCGGCGCTCGCCGGCGGCACCGAGATCGTGCTGTCGTGCGACCTCGTGGTGGCGTCGACCACGGCCACCTTCGGCATCCCCGAGGTGAAGCGGTCGCTGGTCGCGGCGGCGGGCGGCCTGTTCCGCCTCGGGCGCAAGCTCCCGTTCAACCTCGCCATGGAGCTCGCCCTGACCGGCGATCCGATCGCCGCCGAGCAGGCCCACAGCCACGGGCTCGTCAACCGCCTCGTCGAGCCGGGCAAGGCGCTCGACGGTGCCATGGCCCTCGCCGAGCAGGTCTGCGCCAACGCCCCCGTTGCGGTGCGCGAGAGCCGGGCGATCGTGCTCGCCGCCACCCACGCCCCCGACGAGGTCGGCTGGAAGATGTCGATCGAGGGCATGGCGACCGCCATGTCCAGCGAGGACTTCTCCGAGGGCCTCACGGCCTTCATCGAGAAGCGCCCGCCGCGCTGGAAGGGCCGCTAGGCCTCCTCGCCTGCGTCGAGCGCCTCCTGGGACGGGATGATTCCGTGGGTCTCAAGGAACGTCGCCAGGCCGTCGACCAGCCCGTGGTCGGCCACCTCGGCGAGGGGCACCCAGGCGACGGCGTCCGCGTCGTCGGCCGCCCGGGCCGCCTCGGGTGGGTCGAGCAGCTCGACGCGGAAGTCGAGGATGACGTAGTGGCGACCGGGCGAGATCACCTCGGTCCAGCCGACGAACGGGCCTGGCGACGCCCGCAGGCCGGTCTCCTCCAGTAGCTCCCGCACGGCCGCATCCGCGGCACGCTCCCCCGGCTCGACGCGGCCACCGGGCACCGCCCACGTGCCGGCGTCGAACCGTCCACGCCCCCGCCGCACGAGCAGGAGGCGCCCACCGTGCTCGGCCAGGGCGCTGGCGCACACCTCGGGTCGCACGGCTGGGACCGGCAGGCGGGGTCGGGCCACCGGGGAACGGTTCCGGCGGACTAGTCCAGCGGGCGGTGCACGACGATGGCCCGCGCCACGAGCCCGAACGACTCGAAGAAGTTCTTCGTCGAGCGGTCGCCGGGCAGCGCGATGCTGTCGACGCCGAAGCAGCCGCGGGCCCGGCACCAGGCGATCAGGTGGTCCATCAGGGCCTCCCCGACGCCCACCCCGCGGGCGCCCGGGTCGACGTAGAGGTCGTGGACGACGCCCAGCACGCCCCCGTCGTCGAGCGTCTCGGCCTGCGCCAGGGCGTAGCCCACGACGGTACCGGCGAACGTGCCGACGGCCAGCTCATGGTCGGGGTCGGCCACGGCGGCGGCCAGCGCCTCGTCGACCGGGCCGGCGCGCCGCTCGTGACGGCTCCACAGTGCGCCGCCCTTCTGCGCCGCCTTCTCGATTGTGGCGGCGGCCACGAGCGGCACGACGGCCCCGAGGTCGTCGGCCGTGGCCCGCCGGGCTTCCGCGTCGGGCACGGTCACAGGGGTCGGCCCGGTCACGCCTGGAGCTGCGCGACCTTGTTGAGAATCGTCTTGCGGCCGCGGTTGGCGATCTCGTAGGCCCGGACGGCCTCGAGCTCGTCGTCGTCGAGCCCGTCGAGCCGGATCACGACCTGAGAGGCGGAGAGGCTGTCGTAGTCGGTGATGGCCAGTTCGGTCACCGCCGGCGCCGCCGTGGCTGTGGCCTTGGTGACCGGCCGCTCGGCTCCACGGGCGCCGGCGCCGGACCCGTTGCCCCGCGCCGCCCCCGTTGCGGGCGTCGCCGCCGGCGCGGCCGGGACCCGGCTCGGCTCGGCGCCGTCGCCCGAGACGACATCGTCCGAGACGACATCGTCCGAGACGCCGTCGCCCGTCACCCCGAAGGTGCGGAGGACCTCCGCGGCCTGCCCCTCGAGCGCGGCCATGCGCCGCTGCAGCTCAGCGCGGCCCTGGCGCACGGCGAACTCACCGAACACCCGGGCGTTGCGGGCGTAGCCCTTGCCGTCCTCCACCAGCTTCGGCAGCAGAGACGGCCCCTCGAAGAACAGGCCGATCGGCGCGTAGACGAACACGTCCACCGCCTGTTCCAGGGGGCTCTTGTGGCTGTCGTCGGTCACTCGTCGGTCTCCCGCGGGTGGGGCGTGAGGCGCGCGGGGCGCTACACGCAGTCGGTGCAGAGCATGAGGTCGCCGTCGGCCAGCTGGCTGGGGTGCTTCACGAGGAAGCACGACTGGCAGACGAACTCGCCTGGGCGCTTGGGCTGGATCCGGCCGGTGCCGTCGCCCCGCTCGTCGGGCTCGGGCTGTTCGTTCTCGTCCTCGTCGTCCTCGTCGGGCGGCGCGGCGATGCGGTCCTTGAGGATCGTGTCGAGGTCGGCCTCGACGTCGTCGGGGTCTTCCTCGTCGTCTTCTTCCTCGTCGTCGTCGTCGTCGGACTTGCGGGCCCGAGCGCCCTTGGCCTTCGCCTTCGCCTTCACGGGCGTGGGCGTCGGCTCCTCCTCGACCACGTCGACGTCCACGTCGACGTCGACGTCGACGTCGATCTCGTCGTCGTCGCCAGGCGGGTCGTCGACGACGAGGTCGACCTCGAGGTCTTCGGGCTCCTCCTCGAAGTCTTCCTCGATGTCCTCGCTGTCGAACGTCTCGTCGACGGTGTCGTCGTCAGCCATCGATTCCCTTCACGAGGTTGGCCATTCGCGGCCGGATGATAGGCACACCGCGGACCGTGGCGGGAACCCACCGGGTCGTGGTGTTGCGAGCGAGCGGCAGGCCGCCGCCGGGACGCTCCGGGGGCCGCCTGTGGGGCGGTCAGGGTAGCGAGGAGCCGCCCGACCCGTGACGTGACACGAGTCACACTGTGGGGAACGTGACCTGGTCGACCTGGCCGGGTGCCCGGCGCGGGCACCGCAGGACCGGTCAGCGCGTCTGGCGGCGCAGCTCGGCGCGGCGCTCGGCGTCGAGTCGCTCGAGGCCGGGTTCGGGCGAGTGGTCGGCGAAGCGCATGGCCTCGGCCACGGCGTGGTGCCCGGCGCGCTCGGCGATCAACGTATGCATCCGCTGGGCCACCTGCCGGTAGGCCGGGTGGCCCTGAGGCGTCGTGCGCAGCTCGATCAGGTGCATGGCGGACCGGGCGTTGATCTGCATCGAGAAGCGCACCCGGTAGGCCAGCGACACGGCGTAGGGCGCCTGGGCGGGAAACCGGTCGACGAGCGTGTCGTGCAGCGCCGCAGAGCGCCCCATCACCTCGTCGAAACGATCGCCGAGCCCGGCGGCCTCGATCGCCTCGGGGCGTGTGTAGCCGTGGCGGGGCGACAGCGGCTGCCACTCGATGGTGAGTATGCGGTGGCGCTGCAGGTCTCGGAAGGCGCCGTAGTCGGCCAGCACGTCGAAGCGGTAGCTCGGGCGCTCGAACGCCCGCCCCGGCCGGTGGCGGCGGTTCGTGCGGTCGCCCACATAGGCCCGCACCACGGACAGGCGCTCGTCGACCCCCATGGCCCGGACGCGCCGCTCGATCTCCACCTCGGGCAGGTGCGTGTAGGGGTAGAGCATCGACGCGACGAGCTTCACCTCCGCCTCGGGGTCGAAGTCGACGAGCGTCACCGACGGGCCGTCGTCGTCGCCGGTGCCGCCGTCGGGCAGCAGGGCGGCGGTGACGTCCTCCATGGCGGAGCGGGTGGTCGCCAGGTAGGCGCTGGCGGCCACGCCGCGGTCGGTCACGTCGACCCGCTTGAGGAAGCTCGGGATGACCTTGCGCAGCTCGGTCAGCATCAGGTCGGCGTAGCTGCGGGCCTCCGGCAGGGGGTGGGCCCGCATGCGCAGCAGCAGTGCCTCGTAGGCCTGGCCCGAGCCGTAGATGCCCACGTTGGACAGCGACGCCGCGGGCAGCAGCCCGCGCACGGCGTCGAGCGCCTTGGCCTTCACCGCCTGGCGGTGGACGAAGTCGCTCGTGGCCGCCTCCTTCGGGTGGCGGTCCCGGAAGAAGTCGACCATCTCGCCGGCCATCTCGGCGTAGGTGTCGAAGACCCGGTCGAGGTCACCGACGTAGCGCAGGCCCAGCGAGCTGCCCAGCACGGCGGGGTCGCGGTGGTAGCGATAGCGGCCGCCCAGCCGGTCGTCGTACGCGATGTAGCGGGTGGACTGCTCGAGGTAGGACATCAACCGGCCCCGCTCGAGCACCTTGGTGAGCAGGTTCGACGCCTGCTCGCAGGCCAGGTGCACACCGCCGATCTGGGCCACCGAGTCGTCGCCGTACTCGAAGAAGACGCGGTCGTAGAGCTCTTCGGCGCGCTGGAGGCCGACGGTGGCGTCGACGCTGTCGTCGCCGCTGATGTCGAGCTCGCCGACGAACTCGTCGAGGAAGAGGCGCCTCAGGCTCTTGGGCGAGCGCGAGTAGCGGGCGAACAGCGCTCCCTTCACCACCTCGGGCAGGTTGACGAGCGCGAAGACGGGCCCGTCGAGGTTGGTGAAGTAGCGCCGGAGGACGTCGCCCTCCGCGGGTGTGAACTCCTCACCGACGTAGACCGTCATAGGGCAAGTGATCGTAGGGCTCCCGCGGTCTGCGCTCGGGGATGGCCTGAACCGCTCAGGTCGCCTGCCGGGCGGCCACCTCGGCCTGGTGCTGCGCCCGGGCCAGGTCGACCAGGCCGGCGTCGAGCCACAGGTCGGCGACCGTCCAGGCCAGCGCCTTGGCCCCGTCGATCACGGCGCGGTCGCCCTCCGGGCCGCCGGCGAACGCGGCGAACTCCGGCGTATGGATCGGCACACCGGACGGCGCGACCTCGATCATCGGGTGGATCGACGGCACCTCGTAGCTCACGTTGCCCATGTCGGTGCTGCCGACGACCCGGTTGGCGGCCGTCGGCTCGTGCACGGTGCGTCCGAGCGCGGCGGCGTTGGCGGCGTACCGCTGGCCGATCGCCTGGTTGTCGACCATGTCCGCGTAGGTGACGTCGTCCCAGCGGAGCTCGAGCGTGCAGCCGGCCGCCTCGGCGCCGCCCCGCAGGCAGGCGGCGAAGCGCTCCTCGAGGACGGCCAGGCCGGCGACCGTGGGCGAGCGCACCATCCACTCGCTGCGGGCCATCGCCGGCACGATGTTGGGCTTGTCGCCGCCGTGGGTGATGATCCCGTGGACCCGTTCACCGCCGGCGATGTGCTGGCGCAGGGCGGCGACGGCGTTATAGCCGAGCACGGCGGCGTCGAGGGCGTTGCGGCCGCGCTGCGGGAAGGCGGCGGCGTGGGCCGCCTCGCCGGTGTAGGTGGCCCACACCTGCTGAACGGCGATGGCGTCCATGGTGACCAGCTCGGCATCCGCCGGGTGGATCATGATCGCGGCATCGACGCCGGCCAGGGCGTCGGCCGCCATCATGCGGATCTTGCCGCCGCCGCCCTCCTCGGCCGGCGTGCCGAGCACGGCGAGCCGGCCCCCCAGCTCGTCGGCCAGCGCGGCAGCGGCCAGCCCGGCGCCGAGGCCCGCGGCGGCGATCACGTTGTGCCCGCAGGCGTGGCCGATGCCGGGCAGGGCGTCGTACTCGCACAGCACGGCGACCGTCGTGCCCGTCGCGCCCACCAGGGCTTCGAACGCCGTGTCGAGGCCTCGGGCCCGGCGCACGACCGGCAGCCCCTCGTCCTCGAGCACCCCGGTGAGGAGGTCGTGCGCGAACCGCTCCTCGAAGTTCAGCTCGGGGTGCGCGTGGATCTGATGGGACACGTCGACCAGGAGGTCGCGCCGCCGGTCGATCTCGGCGGCGAGGCGCTGCTTGACGTCGCTGATCAGGGCGGGCTCCATCGGGCCACGCTAGTGGCCACCGGCCGGCCCACCGGGAGGGCTCAGTCGGGGTGGCGGAGCACGATCTTGCCCAGCTGGGCGCCGACGCGCAGATGCTCGAGGGCCTTCGGGTAGTCGGCGAGGTCGAACACCTCGTCGACGTGCACGGTCAGGCCCTGGTCGACGAGCCGGGTGACTTCGGCGAACTCCTGGTACGAGCCCATGGTCGAGCCGATGATCTCGATCTGCTTGAAGAACAGACGGGGCAGGTTCAGCTCGACCGCCTGGCCGGAGGTGCCGCCGCACACCACGAGGCGGCCGCCGGGCACCAGCGCCTTCACCGATCGGTCCCAGGTAGCGGGACCGACGCTCTCGACCACGACCTCGACGCGCACGGGCCAGTCGGCGGCGGAGTCGAAGGCATCGGCGGCGCCCAGCTCGATCGCGCGGGCACGCTTTGCCTCGTCCCGTGACGTGGCGTAGACCACGGCGCCCAGCTGGCGGGCGAGTGCGAGCGCCGCGGCGCTCACGCCCCCGCCGATGCCGACGACCAGCACGTGCTCGCCGACGGCCAGGCGGGCCCGGCGCAGCATGCGCCAGGCGGTGAGCGTGGCGAGCGGGTAGGCGGCGCACTCCTCCCAGCTACGGCCGGCCGGGCGCGGCACGACGTTGCGGCCCGGCACGACGACCAGGCCGGCGTGGCCGCCCCAGCGGTTCTCGCCCACGATCTGGAAGCCACGGCCGAGCGGCGAATCGATGCCGTGCTCGACGATCGCCTCGAGCGGCGACACCGCCGGGTTCACGACCACCTCGTCTCCCGGCGCCACGTGGGTGACCTCGGCACCGACCGACTCGACGACGCCCGCGACGTCCGACCCCGGCACGTGAGGCACCGGCGGCTTGGGCAGACCCCGGGTGACCCACAGGTCCATGTGGTTGAGGGCGCTGGCCACGGGCCGTACCCGCACGTCCGCGGGCCCGACCGGCGGGTCGTCGAGCTCGCCGAACCGGTAGCTGCCGGGCGACTCGTCGAGGATCCAGGCGCGCATGGCGGCGAGACTACGGCCGCCCGCGCCGGCGGCGTAGCCCGGGCCGCGGTGCCGACGGGTCACACGGCGCACACGAGTGCGTCCGGCTCGACGCGGATCGACAGGCGGCGGGCCTCGCCCAGCCGCTCCCCGTCGAGCCACACAGCGGTCGGCCGGTCGAGGTCGACCTGCACGGCGGTCACCCGGCTTTGGCGGATGCGCGGGTGGGGCACGTGGGTGCCGGCCGGCAGCCGGCGGCGGGCCTTCAGACGGTCGCCGAGCCCCAGCGCGGCGTCGACGTCCAGCACGTCGAGGCGGCCGTCGTTGGGGTGGCCGCGGGGGGCGACGTCCCAGGCGCCGAGGAACTCGGCATTCATGGCAGCCACGATCCGGCCCCGCCACCACGACCCCCGCACGACGAGGTGGGCGACGAACCAGTGCTGGCGCCCGTCGACGAGCACCGAGCCCAGGTCGACGGGGGCTTGGACCAACTCGCCGCCGGCGAACCGGTCGGCGCCGCCCCGGGCGCCCAGCGTGCGGGCCAGGTCACCGCCGGCCAGACCCAACGGCGGGATCGGCTCGCCGGCGCGGCGGGCCTCCTCGACCACCCGGCGGGCGGCGACGTCGCCCTCGACCACGACCAGGCCATCGGGCGCCGGCCCGGCCTCGCCCCAGGGCTCGCCACGGCGGATCACCACGGCGTCACCCGCGCACGGCGTCCCGGCAGCGCCCGAGCCCGCCCATGCGACCGTGCCGCGCCGCACGCGGAGGGGGCTGGCCGGTCCACCTCAGGCCGGGCGGCCGGGCCGGGGCCCCACCGGTCGGTCGTCCAGCAGCACCCCGGGGTCCGTCGGAGCGAGCGCCCGGGCCAGTGGCTCGTCGGGCTCCTCCGCCGCCTCCACCGCGATCGCCGACCCACGGGGGCCCGCAGCGTCGTCGCCGACGATCTCGTCGAGCGTCGAGGACACCGAGACCACGCCACGGTGCACGGCCTCTGCGGCCCGTCGGGCGTTGCGGGCCGTGGCCGCGTCGGGGGCCACCTCGCCCACCTGCCGCAGGAGGTCCAGCAGCGTCTTGGTGTTGCGGACGAAGTCGCCACCCGACAGGTCCTCGTCGCCCAGCACGTCGCCCAGGTCCTCCCCCGCCGCCCAGGCGTGGGCGATCGCCACGAAGCCGGGATCGGGCGAGCGGGTGAGAGGCAGAGCGGCCCTGTCCTCGTCGTCGCGGATGTCCTCGGCCAGGCGCTCGAGCTCGCCGAACCGGGTGCGGACCACACGCGACGGGAACACCGGCGGCGGCGCCGGACCGGGCCCCCGCTGCTCGTAGGTGAAGCACGACACCAACCCGGCCAGCGAGGCCGGATCGAGCCCGTCGAGCAGACCGGCGCTCATGGCCTCGGCCACGAGCAGGTCGGACTCGTGGTAGGTGCGGGCCAGCACCCGACCGCGGTCGGTCAGGGCCCAGCCGTCGAGGTAGCCCCATGCCTCCAGCAGCTGGAGCACCTGGTCGAATCGGCGGGCCAGCGAGCCGGTGCGCGAGCTGACCTCGCGGCGGGCGGCGTCCAGCTCGCGGCGGGCCCGGGCCAGCTGGGCGAGGGAGCGCACGTGTCGGTCGCGGTCGGGACAGGCGTGCACCGGGTGCTCACGCAGCGCCACCCGCTCGGCCGCTCCCGGCGACTCGTCGCCTGCGACACGGCCGCTGCGCCGGTTGGAGCGCCCGCCGGGGCGGGCCCGGCGCAGCGCCGCAGCGACCTCCTGCTGGAACGCCCGGCTGTTCGGCGTGTACGGAACCGGCATCTCGATGCGTGCCAGGCGACCCGGCACTTCCTCCACGTCGTCGAGGCCCAGCGTGAGCAGCTCGCCGCCGTCGTCGATCGCCCGCAGGCGCACCGCCCCGCCCTTGCGGAAGGCCACCGACAGCACGGCCAGGCGGTCGCCGGCGACCTCGACCACGTCGCCGGGCAGCAGGCGCGACAGCGCGAACTCGACCTCGCCGCGGCTCGGTGCGGCCGCCGAGCGGGCGTCGCCCTCGGCCTGGCGCAGGCTTTGGTACTCCTGGACGTCGCCGAGCTCGCAGCGCGACTCGGCGAGCAGGCGGGCGATGCGCTCCTCGTGGCGCTCCATGCGGGCCTCGACCCGCACCACCGCTCGGTCGGCCTGAAACTGGGCGAACGACAGGTTCAGCAGGTGGTGCGCCTGGCCGGGCTCGTAGCGGGCGACCAGGTTCGCGGCCATGTTGTACGTGGGCCGGAACGCCGAGCGCAGGCCGTAGGCGCGGCTCGCCGCGAGCGCCGCCACCTGGTCGAAGGGCACATACGGCGACCACAGCACGACCGCGTAGCCCAGGTCGTCGATGCCGCGGCGCCCGGCGCGGCCCGTGAGCTGGGTGTACTCCCCCGGTGTGAGGAACGCCCGGGTCTCGCCGTCGAACTTCGTCAGTCGCTCGATGACGACCGACCGGGCCGGCATGTTGACGCCGAGGGCGAGCGTCTCGGTGGCGAACACGGCCTTCACCAGGCCCTCCACGAAGCAGGCCTCGACCGCCTCCTTGAACGGCGGGACCATCCCGGCGTGGTGGGCGGCGATGCCGGCCTCCAGCGCCGCCGACCAGCGGTCGAACCGCAGCACGTCGAGGTCGTCGTCGGTCAAGCCGGCGGTGCGCTCGGCGACGATCTCGCGGATGCGGCTGCGCTCGTCCGGTGTGGTCAGGCGCAAACCGGCGTCGAGACAGGCGGCGGCCGCCTCGTCGCAGCCCGCACGGCTGAAGATGAAGTAGAGCGCGGGCAGCATGTCGCGCTCGCCCAGCAGCTCGATCACCTCGGTGCGCCGGGGGGTGTAGAAGCGCCTGCGGGGACGCCGCTGGCCCCCGCGTGGGCCACGGCCGCGCCCGTCGTCGTCGTCGAGCCGCTCGGCCTCGACGTTGGGCCGGCCGTCGACGAGCGTGGGCAGCAGCATCGGCTGCTCGGACCGTCGGTCGCCCACCAGGTAGAGGTTGCGCAGCTCGACCGGACGCTCCTCTTCGAGGACCAGCTCGGTGTGCCCGCGCACGGTGGTCAGCCACTCGGCCACCTCGTCGGCGTTGGACACGGTGGCCGACAGGCACACGAGTTGGACCTCGGGCGCCAGGTGGATGATCACCTCCTCCCACACCGGGCCCCGGTAGGTGTCCTGGAGGAAGTGGACCTCGTCGAGCACGACGTAGAGCAGCCCGTCGAGGGCGGGCGAGCCGGCGTAGATCATGTTGCGGAGCACCTCGGTGGTCATGACCACCACGGGCGCGTCCCCGTTGATGCTGTTGTCCCCGGTCAGCAGCCCGACCCGATCGGTGCCGTAGCGACGGACGAGGTCGGCGAACTTCTGGTTCGACAGCGCCTTGATCGGCGTCGTGTAGAACGCCTTGCCCCCGCCCGCCAGCGCCCGGGCGACGGCGTGCTCGGCCACGACGGTCTTGCCCGCCCCGGTGGGGGCGGCCACCAGTACCGACGAGCTGTCGTCGAGCGCGGCGAGCGCTCGGAGCTGGAACGGGTCGAGCGGGAAGTCGTAGGCCACGGCCGCCCCGCCGTCGGTCACGCCGCCGCCGCTTCCGCGTCCCGCCGTCGCTTCTCGATGAGCCGGCCGACCAGCACGGCCACCTCGTAGAACAGGACCATCGGCACCGACAGGGCCAACATGCTGAACGGGTCGCCGGACGGCGTGATCACGGCCACGAGAACGGTGATGCCGACGATCGCGAAGCGCCGGGCGCGGCGCAGCATGTCGACCTCGAGGATGCCGGCCAGGATCAGGAAGACGAGCACGATCGGGAACTCGAAGCCGATCCCGAACGCCAGCATCATGTAGGTGATCAGCTTGAAGTACTTGCCGATGCTGTAGGCGGTCGTGATGTCCTCGCCGCCGATGTTGATCAGGAAGCCGAGCGCCTTGGGCATCGTGTAGTAGGCGAGGCCGGCGCCGAGCGCGAACAGGAACATCGCCGAGATGACGAACGGGATGGCGTAGCGCTTCTCGTTGGCGTAGAGCCCGGGGCTGACGAACCGCCACAGCTCCCACAGCAGCACCGGCATGGCGATGGCGATGCCGACGTAGGCCGACGTCTTCATGCGGATGCCGAAGCCCTCGAGCGGGTCGGTCGCCAGCAGCTGGCCGTCGGTGATGCTGTTGTTCGGGTCCGCGACCTGCCGGTACGGGCGGATCAGGAAATCGGACACCCACGGGTACAGCACGAACCCGATGAGGATCCCGATGGCCACGGCGACGACGCAGATGATGAGCCGCGTGCGCAGCTCGGTCAGGTGCTCGACGAGCGTCATGTGCCCTGCGTCGACGGGCACCGGTTCGGCGCTCACGGCGATGTGGGGCCGGTCGTGGGGGGCATCGGGCTAGGACGCCGCCCGCTCGTCGCCCGCGACCCCCGGTGGTGGGTCGCCGTCGGCGGTGCCGGCGGCTCCGGTGGCGCGGTTGGCCCCCGTGGCCCCCGCCGCACCGGTGGGCGGGGCGATGTCGGCGGGCGGCGCCACGATCTCGTCGAGGGCGGCGGCGACCTCGGGCGCCACCTGCCCGGCGCCGCCGAGCGCAGGGGTGGCGGGCTGGATGACCGGCGTGTCGCCGTCATCCCCCGGGTCGGTGCCCGGGGACGGGGCACCGGCCCCGCCCGGCACGGCGGCCATGGACGCGGGGCCGCCGCCGGCTGTGGTGCCGGCGCCGTTCGCGGCCACGCCGTCGATCGGGTCCGCGTCGTCGCCCCGGCGGTGGGCCCGCTCGGATTCGCGAGCTACGGCGTCGACCCGCTCGACGGCGGCGGCCAGTGGCTTGGCCTCGGTGCGCCGGGGCCGATCGAGGGTGGTGGTGATCTCGGCGTCCTCGAAGGCCTCGCGGATCTCGTTTTGGAAGCCCGACGACATGCGGCGCACCTCGCCGACCACCTTGCCCAGCGTGCGGGCGGCGTCGGGCAGCCGGGTCGGGCCCAGCACGATCAGGGCGACGAGCATGATCACAAGCAGCTCGCCACCGCCGACGTTGAACATGGCATCGAGTGTAGAGGTGTGGTGCCGGCGGGTCGTCGACGCGTCGGGGCCGTGTCAGGCCCCGCGCAGCCCGTCGCGGTCCGGCGCCTCGATGACCCGCAGTGGCCGGACGGCCGCTGGAGGAGCATCGTCGGTGTCGTCCGCACCAGAGCGCTCCACGGTGGCCGCCCCGTCGTCGGCGTCCTCGACGGGGCTGACGGCGTGGCGGGCGCGAAACCCGGCGACCCGGGCGTCGGTCTCCTGTGCCGCGCTTCGCAGCGCCGCGAGACTCCAGCGCAGCTCGCTCAGCCGGCCCACTTCGCGGGTGAGCGCCGTGGCGGCGTCCTCCAGCCGGCGGGCGTGGGCGGCCACCAGCCCGGCCGCGACGGCCGCGGCGATGACGGGTACGGCCCACACGATGCTCACCGCCGCCAACCCTAGGCGCCGCCCCCCGGGCAGACGGGCCGGGGTGGGCGTGACCGGCGACCGCGCACCAAGATGGCGGCCCGATGGCCACCCGCCTGCCCGCCCTCAACGTGCCGCCCATCGCCTTCGCCCACCGGGGCGCCCGGGCGCACGCCCCCGAGAACACGATCGAGGCGTTCGCCCTGGCGCTGCGCCTCGGGGCGACCGGGCTCGAGACCGACGTGTGGCTCACCGCCGACGGCGAGGCCGTGCTCGACCACGACGGCGTCGTGGGCGGACGGCTGCGCCGGCGGCGCATCGCTGCGGCGACCCGGGCCGCCCTGCGGCCGCACGTGCCCACGCTGGACGAGCTGTACGCGGCCTGTGGCACTGGCTTCGATCTGTCCCTCGACGTGAAGGATCCCGCGGCGGTCGACCGGGTGCTGGCCGTGGCCCGTGCGGCGGGTGACGAGGCCGTGCGCCGGCTGTGGCTGTGCCACCCCGACTGGCGGCTGGTGCGGGGCTGGCGACGCGCGAGCGACGCCGTCCGCCTCGTCGACTCGACCCGCATCGGCCGCATCAAGGAGGGCACCGAGCGCCGGGCCGCCAACCTGGCCAGCGCAGGCATCGACGCCATCAACATGCACCACCTCGACTGGACCGGCGGGCTCGTCGCTCTGGTCCACCGCTTCGAGGTGCTGGCCTTCGGGTGGGACGCCCAGGTGCCCCGGGTGCTCGCCGAGCTGGTCGACATGGGCATCGACGGGCTCTACAGCGACCACGTCGACCGCATGGTCGACGCCGTCGGCGCCGCCTACCCCGGCTGAGGGCGCCGGCCGGGCCGGCGCGCGCCTACAGCCAGCCGATGTCGCCGAGCGGCAGCACCTTGATGAACGCGCGCCCGACGATCGTGTCCTCGTCGATCGGCCCGAAGACGCGGCTGTCCTCGCTGTTCGTGCGGTTGTCGCCCATCACGAACACGTGGCCCTCGGGGATGGTCAGCCGCGGCAGGTTCTCGGTGGGCGTGCCCGGCTCGAGGTAGTCCGACTCGTCGAGCCGCTCGCCGTTCACGTACACGAGCCCGTTGCGGCCCTCGATCGTGTCGCCGCCCACGGCGACGACCCGTTTGATCAGGTCCTTGATGTCTTCGTCGTCGCTCGAGGCTCCCGGGGGGCGCTCGAAGACCACCACGTCGCCACGGTGCACGTCATGGAGGCGGTACGACAACTTGTTGACGAGCACCCGGTCGCCCACCTCGAGGGTGGACACCATCGACGGCGAGGGGATCCAGAACGCCTGGACCAGGAACGCCTCGATGAGCAAGGCGATGATGATGCCGCCACCGATGACGCCGACCCACTCGGCGACGGTGCGGCCGAGGCTGCGGGGCTTGCGCTTGTGGTGCCTGCCGGACCGGCCGGACCGGCCCGACGACACCGGCGCCCGATGCCGGGCGGGTCGGTCGTCGTCATCTTCCTCCAGGTGGTCGCCCGTCCGGCCGGCCGTGGGAGGCGCGGCGCCGTTGCCGCGACCGTTGCTGGACGGTGGCGCCGGGGGCGCCGACGACCCGGTGCTGCGGGCGTAGGCCCGCGGCATGGCGGGGCCCGGGACGGACGCCGGACGAGGCCGGGCGGGGGCGGTGGGGGCGGCGACGGGAGCCGGGGGCGGGACGGGCCCCGGGGCCGGCGGACGGTCATCGTCGCCACCGTCTCCGGTTGAATCGTAAGGGGGAGACAGATCGCGCACGACCTACTGAGGCTAGCGCGGCCTTGGCCCGTCCCCGTCCTCGCGTTCGTAACGCGCCAGCACCCGTCGAGCGGCGTCCGCGCCGGCATGCAGCAGTGCCTCGTCGTCGGCCTCGACCACCCGGGCGTCGGGCCCGAGGCGCACGAGGAGGCGGGCCAACCAGGGCTGGGCGGACACGGCGAGGCGGACGCGCAGCGAGCCGTCGTCGCGCTCGTCCACCGCGTCAACCGGGTAGGTTTCGATCACCCAGCGGGCCGACGGCGCCAGTTCGAGCGTGACGCGGGCGACCTCGGGTCCCGGCGTGAACACCTCGCCGTCGGCCGGCGTGGCGGCGGCCGGCGGCGGGGTGAAGCGCGTGTCGAGGACGTCCACGTCGTAGATGCGGTCGATCCGGAAGAGGCGCTCGCCGCCGGCCATGTGGCAGTGGCCCCGGACGTACCAGGCGCCCTCGTCGGCGAAGAGGGCGTAGGGATCGACCTCGCGGGTCGTGCGCTCGTCGCGGCTGTAGGCGTAGTAGTCGATGCGTACCCGGCGGTGCTCGGCGGCCGCCCGGCGCAGGGAGTCCAGCAGGCCCGGCCGGGTGTCGCCGAGCGCGACCGACACGGCATCGCCGGGGTCGACGCCGAGCACGCCGGCCACCTTGTCGAGGGCGGTGGCCAGCGGTCCCTCGGGGTCGGCGCCGGGCAACTCGCGCCAGGCGGCGCCCGCGGCCACGAGCGCGAGGCCCTGGTCTGGGGTGAGCTGCAAGGGCCGGGCGAACACGTCGGCGAAGCGCAGCCACACCCTGTCCCCCTCGATCGTCACGTCGATGAGGGTGTCGGGCGTGTAGGGCGGCAGGCCGACGAGCGGGATGATCTGCAGGTCGTCGAGCAGCTGCTTGCGGGTCATGCCGAAGCGCTCGCACACCTCCTCGAGCCGGGGCCCGTCTTGGGCGGCGATCCACGGCACGACGGTGAGCAGGCGCAGGAACCGGTCCGAGGCAGTGGTCCTCTTCGCGGGCCCCGCTCCGGCACCCGGGCCGGGCCGGGGGTCGCCGGCGCGGCCGGGGTCGGCTGGGCCGCCGGGGGTGGCCGGGCCGCCGGGGTCGACGGAGTCGGAATCGGTCACGGTGCCGTCCCCGCCTCGGCCCGGGCCATGGCGCGCACCCAGGCGATCACGTCCTCGCGCAGCTCGGGCGGGGCGAGCACCTCGGCGTGGTCGAGGAAGCCGAGCACGAAGGACCGGAGGTTGTCGCGGTTCGTGACGGCCATGGCCACGACCACCGAACCATCGAACCGCTCCTCCCGCACGGCGTCGGGCCCCAGGTGCTGCGCGATCCACGGCGCCTGGGGAGCGTCGACCAGGACCAGGGCCTCGACGGGCTGGCCCTCGCCGAGCTGCCACGGCTCGATCGCACCACCGGGCACGGCCGTCGACGGGCGCTCGAAGCGGGGGCCGGTGAGAGCGTCGATGCGGCTCTCGAAGCGGTCGAGGCGGAACAGGCGCTCGGCGGTGCGCAGATGGTCGAACCCGGTCAGGTACCAGCGGCCCCGCTGGTAGTCGAGCCGGTAGGGGTCGACCCGGCGCTGCTCGCCCCTGTACGTGAACCGCACAGGTGTCTGCGCGGCGATGGCGCCGAAGAGCGGGCCCAGGTCGGGGCCCCCGGGCAGGGCGGCCACGGCGAGGCCCGGCTCGCCGTCGGCGTCGCCGACGAGGCCCCCGAGCTTCAGCAGGCCCTCGCGCGCCGAGGTGCCCTCGAGGCGCACGACCGAGGCGGCGAGGCGGAGGGCCGCCAGCTCCTCGGGGGTGAGGCCGGGGTCCCGGAGGTAGTAGCGATCCTTGGGTATGCGGTAGCCGTCGATCGGCTGCTCCCGCCCCGGGACCTCGGCCATCTCCAGCGGGAACCCCATGGCCCGCAGGGCGTCCTTGTCACGCTCGAACGCCCGCCGGAACGCCGCCAGGTCACCGGGGTAGGCGTCGAGGCGCTCGCGGATCTCCTGGGCGGTGAGGGGGCGCGGGGTCGCCAGCAGCAGCGCGGTCAGGTTCAGGAGGCGCTCCAGCTTGGCCGCGGACATCGGCGCAGAGGCTACCGGTGCTCGCCGCCCCGCCCGGCCCGTGGGCCCCGGGCCAACGCGAAATGTTCTGCACACCGTGCGACGTGCCGGGCGCCTCCTGCACAAACCTCGGACCCCGACGCGCCGGGCACTCCCCCCGCCGGGCGAACGTCGGGCCCGACGTCGGGTCGGGGCGGCTCTTGCACAACATTGCCGACGGGAGGGGGCGGCGCCGGAGGGGGCCGCCCGTACCGGTGTGGTCAGGTGGGAAGGAGGGAGGCCGCCCAGGCGCCGGCGGCGCCGGCGGCCGCATAGAACAGGGGGTCCTCGGCCGGGCCCCGGCCCATGGACGTGACCCGCAGGCCCAGGGCTTCGAGCAGGGCCGGCACATCGGGACCCTCCACGGCAGTGGCCCCGGGCAGCTCGGCGACCAGCGATGCCGGCAGCGGCACGACGGGCGAGCCCCGGACCAGGGACAGGGCCGTGCGCACGTGATGGCTCACGCCCCGGTGCCGCGCCCGCCCGTCGGCGGCCGAGGCCCGCACGCATAGCGCCGGCCGGCCGCCGAGCGCCTCCGCGGCGTCGAGCACGGCGGCCACCTCGACCGAGGTCGTGCCGAGTGCCGACCCGGTCCCGACCACGCCGGGACCCATGCCGACGATCGCCACGTCCGCGTCGGCCACGTGCCGGGCCAAGGCCATGGCCGAGGGCACCGAGACGGCCTCGACATCCCCGCCGAACGCATGTCCGGCCGTCACCGTGACGTCGAGCACCGTTCGCTCACGCAGGGCGACTATTAGGTCGGACAGGGCCAGCGGGAGGGCCGCGCCGTCGGTCATCACGTAAGCGATCGTGGCGGCGGGCCGCAGGTGGCGGACGACGGCGGCCACGACCGCCACCTGGCTGTGCAGCGAGCACGCTACGACGGGCAGACCGCCGAGCTCGGCGGGCAGGTCGGGGTGGTCCTCCTCGGCGGCGCCCGTATCGGCCTGCAGGCTCGTGTAGCGCATCTTCATGACGTGACCCGGGCCCGGCTGCGACCAGGCGTCGCGGGCCAGGTTCCAGTGCACGACGTGCCAGCCGCCGGTGCCGAGACCGAGGTCGACGGCCGTCGTGTTGAGCACCACGGGATCGCCCACCGCCACCGGTCCCACCAGCCCGGTGAGGACGTAGGCCCGGCCGGCGTCGGTGCCGACGCGCTGCAGGCCGGGCCGCTCGGCCAGGATCTCGGAGACGGTGGCGGTCCGGAAGCTGGGCACGGTCAGGCGACCGTACTACCGGGCCCCGCCGGCCGATGGGACAGTCGCCCGGGGGCTCAGAGGCTGGCGATGAGCCGTTCGACCCGCTCGTCACGGGACTTGAACGGGTCCTTGCAGAGGACCGTGCGCTGCGCCTGGTCGTTGAGCTTCAGGTGCACCCAGTCAACCGTGTAGTCCCGCTTGCGCTCCTTGGCCCGGCGGATGAACTCGCCCCGAAGCCGCGCCCGCGTCGTCTGCGGCGGCACCTCGACGGCCTCGTCGATCGCCTCGTCGGTGGTGATCCGCTCGACCATGCCGCGGTCCTGCAGCTTGTAGAACAGGCCCCGCTCGCGGTTCACGTCGTGGTACTGCAGGTCGATCAGCGACACGCGGGGATGCGACAGCGGCAGGTCGTGCTTGGCGCAGTACGACTCGATCAGCTTGTGCTTGATCACCCAGTCGCACTCGCGGTCGAGGCTGTAGGGGTCGTGCTCGAGCCCGTCGAGGCAGTGCTCCCACATCTCCATGGCCTTCATCTCGAGCGGGGTGAGGCCCTTGGTGTCGGCGTAGCGCTGGGCCCGCGACAAGTACTCGCGCTGGATGTCGAGCGCCGAGGCTTCGCGGCCGTTGGCCAGGCGCACCGTGCGCTTGCCGGTGAGGTCGTGGCTGATCTCGCGAATCGCCCGGATGGGATTCTCGAGCGTCATGTCGCGCAGCACGAACGACGGGTCCTCGAGCATGCGCAGCAGGATCGAGGTGGCGCCGACCTTGAGGAACGTGGCGTACTCGCTCATGTTCGAGTCGCCGACGATGACGTGGAGGCGCCGGTACCGCTCGGCGTCGGCGTGCGGCTCGTCGCGGGTGTTGATGATCGGGCGGCTGCGGGTCGTGGCCGACGAGACGCCCTCCCAGATGTGCTCGGCGCGCTGGGCGATGCAGAACATGGCGCCCCGGGCGGTCTGCAGCACCTTGCCGGCCCCCGAGTAGATCTGGCGCGACACGAAGAACGGGATCAGCACCTCGGCGTAGTGGCTGAAGTCGTCACGGCGTGAGGTCAGGTAGTTCTCGTGGCAGCCGTAGGAGTTGCCGGCCGAGTCGGTGTTGTTCTTGAACAGGTAGATGACGCCGCGGATGCCCTCCTCGCGTAGGCGCTGCTCGGCGGCGACCAACAGCTGCTCGAGGATCCGCTCGCCGGCCTTGTCGTGGGTGACCAGGTCGAGGATCGAGTCGCACTCGGGGGTGGCGTACTCGGGGTGGCTGCCCACGTCGAGGTAGAGCCGAGCCCCGTTGGCCAGGAACACGTTCGAGGAGCGGCCCCACGACACCACCCTGCGGAACAAATAGCGGGCCACTTCGTCGGGGCTCAGGCGCCGCTGGCCACGCAGCGTGCACGTCACGCCGTACTCGTTCTCCAGGCCGAAGATGCGCCGCTCCACGAACCGCACGCTATCGCCGGTACCGCACGGCGCAGGGCGATGAACGCCGATCGTCATGACCCCCGCGACGGTGCGCAGGTCAGGACGTCGCATCCGCCCGTGCGCCAGGGTGCTCGGCGCCCGGGCCGGTACGGTCTCGGTGTGCGACCGGGCCGGATGGTGCGCGTGACGACCGTAGCGAACCCGCTCACGGCACGGATCCTGGCCGCCCAGCTCGGCGCCGAGGGCGTGGTCTGGCAGCTGCGCGGGGCGGACGACCTCTACCCGGTCGGCCCGGTCGAGCTGCTCGTCGACGAGACCGACCTCGAGGTCGCCCGCGAGGTCCTCACCGCCGTGACGGCGGACGGGCCGGACGACGACGACCCTGCCGCGCCGGACGACGCCGGCGCGCCCGGCGACCCCTTCACCGCCGGAGCGGGCGCCGGAGCCGCACCCCCGATCGGCCTCGTCTTCCGCGCCGGCGCGCACGGCGTCGGGGAGCCCGACGGCGAGCCGGACGACGAGGAGGAGCTCCCCGCGCTCACGCCGATCGACGCGCGCGGCCTCGTCGCCGCCCGGCGCCGCAGGGCCCGCCGCCTGCGGTGGACGGCCACGGCGCTGGCCCTGCTCCTCGTGGCCCAGGCGTTGCGTTACCTCGTCGCGCTGGTGTTCTGACCGGCCCTACGCGCCTCGGCGACCCGGGTTGCCCGCGATCGGCCGGGGAAGCACCGCGAAACGCCCAGCAGTGAGGAGCCGCGGTGACCGCGTTCGGCTACACCCTCATGAGCGAGGAGCACGGACCCCGCGAGCTGGTCGGCATCGCCCGCCGCGCCGAGGACCTGGGCTTCGACTTCCTCGTCTCGTCCGACCACTACCACCCGTGGGTGCCCGAGCAGCAGCACTCGCCCTACGCCTGGTCGGTGCTGGGGGCCGTCGCCGCCGTCACCGAGCGCATCGAGCTGGCGACGATGGTCACCTGCCCGACGATCCGCTATCACCCGGCGATCGTGGCGCAGAAGGCGGCCACGCTGGGCCTGCTGAGCGAGGGCCGCTTCACGCTCGGCCTCGGGGCCGGCGAGCGTCTCAACGAGCACGTCGTGGGCCGGGGCTGGCCGCCGGCCGACGTCCGCCACGAGATGCTGGCCGAGGCCATCGAGATCATCCAGCTGCTGTGGCAGGGCGGCTACCAGAGCTACCGGGGCGAGTACTTCACGCTCGAGGACGCGCGGGTCTTCGACCTCCCCGACCGCCCCGTGCCCATCGGCGTGGCCGCGAGCGGCCCCGAGTCGGCGACGCTCGCCGCCGAGTACGGCGACGTCCTCATCGCCACCGAGCCCGAGCTCTCGATCGTCGAGGCGTTCACGGCGGCCGGCGGCGACGCCGCCCGCACCTGGAGCCAGATCCCCGTGTGCTGGGGCGAGGACGCGGGCAAGGCTCTCGAGCTGGCCCACCAGCAGTTCCGCTGGTCGGCGCTCGGGTGGAAGGTGCAGGCCGAGCTGCCCAACCCGGTCAACTTCGACGCCGCCGCGGCGCAGGTCCGGCCCGAGGACCTGCGCGGCAGCATCCCGGTCGGCCCCGACCCGCAGGCCTATGTCGACGCCGTGCGGTCCTTCACCGATGCCGGCTTCGGGCGCATCGCGTTCGTGCAGGTAGGGCCGGACCAGGAGGGTTTCTTCCGGTTCTGGCGCGACGAGCTGCAGGGCGCCCTGGGCGGCTCCACCGGCTGACGAGGACGGGCCGGCGAATGGAACCCGCCGGCCGGCCCGACCGGATCAGTTCGGTTCGGGCGAGCCGCCGTCGGCGGCGGCCTGCGTGGTTCCCGCGCCGGTGTCGGACGGCGGCGACTCCTCGGCGACGCCCAGCGTCTCGGCGACCTTGGCCCGCGACAGCCGCTGGAACGCGCGTCGGCCGTTGGCCCGCGCCAGCACCGCCACCTCGAGCTCGTCGGGCGCCAACGTCCGGTCACCGGCCAGGGCGGCCACGGCGGCCCGGAGCGCCTCGGCGAGGCCGAGGCCGGCCTCGTAGGTGGCCTTCAGCCGGTCGGAGATGGCGTCGGCCTCGCCGCCCAGCACGGTGAATCCGGTCTCGTCGACCACCGTGCCGTCGTAGAGGATGTGGAACAGCCGGTCGTCGGTCGGCGTCGCGCCGACCTCGGCGACGAGGATCTCGACCTCCATCGGCTTCACCTCGTGGGTGAAGACGTCGCCAAGCATCTGGGCGTAGGCGCCGGCGAGGCTCTGCGCGTCGACGTCCTCGCGGCTGAACGAGTAGCCCTTGAGGTCGGCATGGCGCACGCCCGAGATCCGCAGGCGATCGTACTCGTTGTACTTGCCGGCCCCGGCGAACGCGATGCGGTCGTAGATCTCGCTGATCTTGCGCAGCGTCGTCGACGAGTTTTCGGCGCAGATGAGGATGCCGTCGTCGTAGAGGAGGGCGGACAGGGCCCGGCCGCGGGCGATGCCCTTGCGGGCGAAGTCGGCCTTGTCCTTCATCCACTGCTCGGGGGCGACGTAGAAGGGCATGCTCATGAGATGTCGCCTCCCGCCAGCGTCTTGGCGGTGGTGGTGCTCGCCGTGATGGCGAGGCGATCGACGAGCGACGTGAAGCGTTCGGCGACCTCGGTGTCGGCCACCCGCTCGAAGCCCTCGGCCGTGATCGTGGCGATCAGCGGGTAGATGCCCCGCACCGGATCGGGCCCGCCGGTGGCGGAGTCCTCATCGGCCGCCTGGAACAGGGCGCTGATCGCAAGGTCGACCGTGTCGCTGCGGTCGAGGTCGCGGCGGTAGCCCATCTTGATGACCGTGCCGGCGTGGAGGCTGCCCGATCCCGTCGCGGCGAAGTCCTGCTCCTCGTAGCGGCCGCCCGTGACGTCGTACTCGAACAGGCGCCCGAGGCTGCGGCGCACGTCGTAGCCGGCGAACAGCGGCACGACGGCCAGGCCCTGCATTGCGGCGGGGAGGTGGCTGCGCACCATCTGGCCCAGCTGGTTCGCCTTGCCCTCGAGGGACAGCTCGGCGTTCTCGACCTTCTCGTAGTGCTCGAGCTGGAGCTGGAACAGCTTGACCATCTCGAGCGCCGGCCCGGCGGCCCCGGCGATCGCCACGCCCGAGTGGCGGTCGGCGGGAAACACCTTCTCCATCGAACGATGGCTGATCAGGTTCCCGCTGGTGGCACGGCGATCGCCGGCCATCACCACCCCGTCGGCGTAGCGGATGGCCACCACGGTCGTGCCGTGGGCGGTCTCGATGCGCACACCGGGCGGGAGGTCTCCCCAGCCCTGGTCGTGGCCGGCCCGGCGGAGCACCTCGGTGAAGGAGGGCCCCGGGTCGTCGTCGGCGCGGAAGTAGGGCAACGTCACGACGACGGAGGCTACCGGGCGCCGGGCCCCACGAGGTCCACCGCGTCCGCGGTGGGAAACCGGCGCCGCGATGGCCGGAACGGCGGCCTACTGGCCGCCCTTCTGCACGTACGACTTAACGAAGTCCTCTGCGTTCGATTCGAGGACCTCGTCGATTTCGTCGAGGAGGTCGTCGAGCTCTGCCTTGATCTTCTCGCCTTGCTCGGAAGGGGCGGGCGTCTCCTCGACGACCTCGTCCTCACGAGCCGGGGCGGGCTTCTTTCTCAGCTCTCGCTCAGCCATGTCCCCTGACTCCGTTCCTCACTGACCCAGACGTTCCAACAGCTCGGCTGGACTGTCGCAGTCCGCCATCAACCTACCCACGTGGGCCTCCGTTCCACGCGTCGGGTCCATCATCGGGACCCGCCGGAGCGGGTCGCCTCCGATGTCGAAGACCATCGAATCCCAGTTGGCCGCCACGATCTGCGGTGCCCACCGCTGCAGGCACTTGCCCCGGAAGTAGGCCCGGGTGTCGGGCGGCGGCTCGAACGTGGCCCGCTGCACCTCGGCGTCGTTGGTGAGGCGCTCGAGGCCCACGCGCGTGGCCAGGCTCTTGCCCGGGCGCAGGTCGTGGTACTGCAGGTCCATCGCCGCCAGGCGGGCATCGTCCCACCGAAGCCCGCCTCGGTCGCGGTAGCCGTCTACGACCCGCTTCTTGGCCACCCAGTCGACCTGGGTGGACAGGCTCTCCGGGTCGGTCTCGAGCCCGGTGAGGACCTGCTCCCACCGGCGGATCAGCTCGGCGCCCGCTTCGGGTGAGCCGATGCAGTCGAGGCCGTGCTCCTCCGCGTACTTCTTGGCCCGGTCGAAGTACTCCCACTGGATCTCGAGGGCCGTCATACGGGTGCCCTCGACCATGTCGAGGGGCTGGCGCAGTGACAGGTCGTAGGACACCTTCCGCAGCGCCGCCACGGGAGCCACGATGCTCAGGTCACGAGGCAGGAAGTCGTCCTCCAGCATGGCCAGGACGAGAGCCGTCGTGCCCACCTTGAGGTACGTGGCGATCTCGGCCATGTTCGCGTCGCCCACGATCACGTGGAGCCGACGGTACTTCTGGGCGTCCGCGTGGGGCTCGTCGCGGGTGTTGACTATCGGCCGCTTGAGCGTGGTCTCGAGGCCGACCTCCTCCTCGAAGAAGTCGGCCCGCTGGCTGAGCTGGAACGGCACGTCCTCGGAGGTGAGACCCGGCGCCTCGGTGCCCACCTTGCCGGCCCCGGTGTAGACGAGGCGGGTGATGAAGTGGGGCATCACGTGGGTGACGATCCGGGAGAACGGGACCTGCCGGTCCATCAGGTAGTTCTCGTGGCACCCGTAGGAGTTGCCCTTGCGATCCGAGTTGTTCTTGTAGACGACGATCTCCTGACCGGCGGGCAGGAGCTCGACGGCCGCGGCCATCGACCGCTGGAGGATCAGCTCGGCGGCCTTGTCGAACACCACGATCGAGCGGGGGTCGGCGCACTCGGGCGTCGAGCACTCGGGGTGCGCGTGATCGACGTAGTAGCGGGCCCCGTTCGTGAGCACGGCGTTGACCAGGTGCGTCTCGACCTCGGGGGCGAGCGTGCCCTCGGCGGAGAAGCCCCGGGCGTCGACGTCGGGGTGCTCGTCCTCGAAGTCCCACCCGACCTTGGGCTGCTCGCGCCGGCCGTGGCCCAGGCGGGACAGCTCGTTGACGTACGCGTTGATCAGGACCGACGACGCGGCGATGGGGTTGGACTCGCCGGCGCCGCGCACGATGATGCCGAACTCGGTCTCGACGCCCATGATCTTTCGCAGGGCCACGACTGGACGTTACCCCCGGATCCGCGCCGCGGAGGCGCCAACGCCCCCAGATTCGCCGCCTTAATGTGCTGGACTCAGCACCTTGCGTGGCACGTCGGAGCGTGTCAGACCGAGGTCAGCACGGGCCGGCCGAACGCTCCGTCAGCACGGTGGCGTTGCCACGCAGCTCGGCCTCCACGCACCGGTTCTGCCAGCCGAGCGCCACGTCGACCGCCACCACGACCTCGTCCCCGTCGGGCCGCTCCGATCCCACGACGTGGGCGGCGCGGTCCTCCACGGCGTCGGCGGCCAGACGCTCGATGCGCTCGGCCGAGCCCGGGTATTCGGCGAGCTCCGCGTCGTCGACGCGCACCAGCTCGCGGCGCAGGGCCGCACGCACGCGGTCGGCCTCGTCGTCGATCGCGTTCGCCATCCACACGTTGGCGAACGACACGGCGACGAGAAGGGTGCCGCCCACGACCACGATGACCGTGAGCCGCCCCTCTCTCGTCTCCGTCAGCCTCCGGAGCGCCACCGGAGACGTCATGCCCGGACCTACAGGTACTGCCCGGTGGCGACGCGCTCGATCGAGCGGCCCCCGGTGGCCTTGCCGTCGTCCCGGTTCACGATCGTGCGCACGTAGACGATGCGCTCGCCCTTCTTGCCCGAGATCTTGGCCCAGTCGTCGGGGTTGGTGGTGTTCGGCAGGTCCTCGTGCTCCTTGTACTCCTGGTGGATCGAGTCGAGCATGTCCTCGAGCTTGATGCCCTTCGGACCGTCCGCCAGGTGGCGCTTGATGGCGAGCTTCTTGGCCCGCCGCACGATGTTCTCGATCATGGCCCCGGACGAGAAGTCCTTGAAGTACATGATCTCCTTGTCACCGTTCTGGTAAGTGACCTCGAGGAACTCGTTGTCGCGGTCGGTGCGGTACATCTCGTCGACCGTGCGTTCGATGACCGCCGCGACGTACTTGGACGGGTCGCCGCCGCCCAGCTCCTGCACCGCCTGTTCGTTGAGGGGCAGGTCGGCCGTCAGGTAACGGCTGAAGATCTGCATGGCGGCCGTCTCGCTGGGCCGCTCGATCTTGATCTTCACGTCGAGACGGCCGGGCCGGAGGATGGCCGGGTCGATCAGGTCCTCGCGGTTGGACGCGCCGATCACGATCACGTTGCGCAACGACTCGACGCCGTCGATCTCGGCGAGGAGCTGGGGCACGATCGTCGACTCGACGTCCGAGCTGATGCCCGAGCCGCGGGTGCGGAACATCGAGTCCATCTCGTCGAAGAACACGATCACCGGCCAGCCCTCCTCGCTCTTCTCGCGCGCCCGCTGGAAGACCAGGCGAATCTGCCGCTCCGTCTCGCCGACGTACTTGTTGAGCAGCTCGGGGCCCTTGATGTTGAGGAAGTAGCTCT
>Ga0126307_10000026_pt1 | contig 84536 bp, 82 predicted proteins | sample Plot28_FD_89955 | JGI IMG/M metagenome (GOLD analysis project Ga0126307, IMG submission 89955) | Serpentine soil microbial communities from UC McLaughlin Reserve, CA, USA - Plot28 | ecosystem: Environmental > Terrestrial > Soil > Grasslands | place: USA: UC McLaughlin Reserve, Lake County... | reverse complement strand
CCGGGGGCGGACCGTTCTTGGGCTTGAAGCTCTTGTGTGACGCCCACGCGTTCAGCAGCGTCCCGTCGACGGAGAAGTGCTCACTGGAGACGTAGCGGCGCAGCTGCGCTTGGCGGACGACCGCGGCGAAGAACCGGTCGGCGATCTCGGCCTCCAGCAGCCGGTTGCGGTTCTTGGTGAAGGTCGTCGGGTCGAAGGCCTTGGCGTCGATGGGCAGGTCGAGGAACCACTTGAACAACAGGTCGTAGTTCAGGCGCTCGCAGAAGGCCCGCTCGCTGCGCATCGAGTACAACGCCATCAGCACCGTCGCCTTCAGCAGCTGCTCGGGCGGGATGCTCGGCCGGCCGATCCGCGAGTACATCGCGTCGAACTCGCCATCGAGCTCACCCAGGACCTCATCGACGATCCGGCGGATCCGCCGGATCGGGTGATCCTTCGGGATCAGATCCTCGGTGCTCAACGAGGTGAGCATCGCCAGCTGCTGTTCAGGCTTGCCTCGCACGCTCGCGGTCTACCGCAGCTCGCGACCGAGCGCGAGCACCTACCCAGACTTGTTCAGCACCCTGCTAGCTGATCTCCGAACGCGAAGTGCCGGCGACATGGCAGCCTTCGCGCATGTCTTTGGCCATGAGCGAGCAGGAGCGGCAGGAGTTCCTCGCCGGTGTCCACGTCGGCGTCATGTCGATCGAGCGAGCCGACGGCCCGCCGCTCACCGTGCCGATCTGGTACGGCTACGAGCCCGGCGGCCTCGTGTGGGTCATCACCGGCGCCGAATCCCTCAAGGGCAAGCTGTTGAACGCCGCCCAGCGCTTCAGCCTTTGCGCGCAGACGGAGGAGCCACCGTTCTACAAGTACGTCAGCGTCGAGGGCCCGATCGTCGACGTGGCACCGGCCGAGCTCGAAGCCCACCGGCGCCCGCTGGCGCACCGCTACTTCGGCCCGGAACTGGGCGACGCCTACGTGGCGAGCACCGACGAGAACGGCGGCCTCAAGTTCTCGATGCGCCCGACCCGGTGGTGGTCCGTCGACTACTCGAAGCTCAGCTGAACGCCAGCGAGGCAGACTGCGACCAAGGCGAGCGGCTTCGGGGATAGGTACCAGGGCAGCGTGGTGGACGACGCCGATCCGCTCGGCGAGCACCGGCTGCGCGTCATCGTCCCCGAGGTGTGGGGCACCGAGGCCGGGGCCTGGGCCTGACCATCGCTCCCACCGGGAGGCGCGGCGACCCCGGCGATCGGCGACCTCGTGTGGGTCACGTTCGAGGGGGGCGACACCGACTACCCGATCTGGGACAGCGACGCTCCGCCTGATCCCGACGCCGTCCCGCCGCCCGACGGCCTCGTCGACCGGTACCGCGCGCTCGTCGTCGAGCCCCGGCGCGCTCCCCGTGCCCGAGAGGGTGGAGAGCGGAGACAGGAGTCGAACCTGCGAACTCCGGGCGAGCCCGGTGCCCTACCGCTGGACCAGTCCGCTCCCCACCGGGCGAAGCGTGGCATGGGGGCGCCCCGCAGAACACAGCATTACGAGCCTGTTCCGATCGACCGCCGGCGAACCGGCTCGTACTGCTCCGTCGGGAGGGGATCGTCAGACCGATGCCGCCGGACGGGCTCGGACCGAAGCGTCCGCGCGATCGCCGCGTGATCGGTGACCGGCTGGCGACGTTACGCCCGGGCCATCACGCTGACGGCACCGACCTGGTCGCAGTCGACGACCGAGAACCCCGCAGACTCGACCAGTCGGGGCAGCGACTCGCGGTCGTAGAAGCGGACGACGCCGGGAATGAAGTGAAAGCCGGCGGCGCGGAGCCGCCAGTAGAGGTTGGGCGTCGTGGGTGACGCGACGTCGCGAGCGGGCGCGGTGATGACGAGGTGGCCACCCGGGCGCAGGCACCGCCCGATGTCGGTCACGAAGGAGCCGGGATCGGGGAGGTGCTGGATCACCAAGATCGCCAGCGCACCCCCGAGTGACCCGTCGGCGAACGGGAGCCGCTCGCGCACGTCGTGGATCGCGAACGTGACCGGTGCGCCGTCGGACGCAGCACGGTCCCGCGCGGCCTCGACCATTTGCGGTGAACCATCGAGCCCCGTCACGTCGTAGCCGCGGCGCGCCAGTGCGCGGGCGTGCGCGCCAGGTCCGCACCCGAGGTCGGCTACAGGGCCGGGAGCTGGCACCACGCGTGCGAGCCGGTCGGCCATGCGCTCGACCAGCTCGCGGTGTTCGGGCTCGTCGCGTCGCCGCACCCACGACGCGCTCTCGCGGTCGTACATGAAGCGCCAGAACCAGCGTGGCGCGGGCATGTCGGTGACGGTAGCTAGCCGAACGCGATCACGAGCGAGGGTGGCGAGCCGGTCCGTTGGTGTCGGTGCCGGGCGAGGACGGCCGTCAGGCCGCCCGCAGCCCGGCACCGGCGCCGCCGCAGGCGGCGCCGGCTTGATCTGGTAGAGCCGAACTCGATCTGGTAGAGCCGAACTCGGCAGAGCTGGGAACTACCCCGCTGTCCGGTCCCAGGACATGGTTGACGGATCGGTCCCAAAACATGGACCACACTTCGGTCCGACCTGATGCCTTAGCGGTCGACGGGCGAGTGATGCTGGCCGGCCCGCGCTGCTCCGCTCAGATCCGGCGGTAGGTGACGCGGAGCGACGACCATGGAGCCGCGCGTTAGGTGGCAGCTCGACGCTCGCCTACGCGCCGCTCTGCTCGGGTGCTGTTCCCCGAGGCGCTGGTGTTACGACGGCGAACGGCGGTCCCGTCGACGCCTCGAACCTGCGCCGCTACTTCCGCCAGGCCTGCAAGCGGGCCGGGATCGGCCGGTGGACGCCGTACGAGATGCGCCACTCGGCGGCATCGCTGATGTCGGCCCAAGGCGTGCCGTTGGAGCAGGTGGCCGACGTCCTCGGTCACGAGGGCACGCGCATGGCGGCGCTCGTGTACCGGCACGTGCTGCGCCTACCGTCGAGGCCGGCGCCGCCCCGATGCAACGGCTTCTCGGTGGCGGCGACGGGAGCCCGGACGGTGCGCAGGCTCCCCGTTGGGCTCCCCCGGCCGTCTAGACGGGGCACCGGAAGCGGCACGTCTCGGCGTCCGGGCTGGTCACCGGTGGTGGGCGCGGAGGGGCTCGAACCCCCGACCCCCTGCTTGTAAGGCAGGTGCTCTAGCCGACTGAGCTACGCGCCCCGGGACGGGCAACTGTAGCCAACGTCGCCTCAGGCCAACCCCCTCGTGCGCCGCTCCAGCACTGGCCACGCGCGGTCGCGTCGTCAGCGCTCGTCGCGGTCCGTGCTGGTCAGGTCACGCCCGGCCGCGTCTCGCCCGGCCGTGATGACGACGTCGCGACCGGCCGCTGGGCCGGCGTCCCGCACGGACAGGCCGCCGGGTGGAGGGCGCTGTGACAGCTCCTCGAGCATCGCCGTGAGTCGGCTGGCGAACTGCGGATCGTCCTCGATCGCAGCTTCGAGCGCCAGTTCGAGCCGGCCCTGCCGGCGCGCGTCGGCCGGCTGCTCCTCCAGGTCGAGCAGGACCCGCTCCCCACGGCGATCTCCACCGAGGCTCGCCCGCACGGTCTCGTAGAGCCGGTCGAGCCGGTCGTCGACCGCGGCGTCGATGTCCCGCCCTGCCCGGCCGGCGACACCAGCGGCCTTGCCGGCGACGTAGCGGACCAGGGCGGCGACCGCGACAGCGGCAAGCGTGGCAGGATCCATGGCTAGGTGTCCCTCCTGCTGACGACGCGGTCTCGCGGGATCAGCAGTCCCGTGACGATGAGCGCGAGGCCCGCGAACATCAGCGCGGCGCCCAGCGGCAGCCAGGGGAGCGGTGACGGAAGATCGGTGGGCGGCTCGGCGGCGGGATCGGTCACCGCGTCGAAGATTTTGTTGTTCCAGGTGATGACGAAGTAGCCGAACAACCCGAAGCCGCAGAGGAGCAGCACACATCCCAGACGGAGGCAGTTCTTGGCAGAGCTGCGCATCCTCGTCTGGAGCTTGAGGCCCTCGTGGATGATGAGATCCCGCCCCGCCGCGTCGCGACCGCCTCGTATGGCGATGTCGCGGCCGGCGACCGGACCGGCGTCCGCGACACGTCCCGGGGGTGTTGGAGCGACAGGCGGGTCGGTCGGTGGCCTCCACGGGCCGGGTCGGGCGTCGACCGGACCGGCGTCCGCGACACGGCCCGGGGGTGGTGGAGGGGCAGGCGGGTCCGTCGGTGGCCCCCATAGGCCTGCCCGCGCCGACGGGCCAATTGTGGGTGGCCCCGACACGCGCGTCGGCTCATCGACTGCGAGCCGCACGGTCGTCTGGCCGACGTGAAACTCGGAGGGGGCCGCCAGCCACACGGGTGCCTGCAGCCGGCGACCTTCCACGAAGGTGCCGTTGGTGGACTGCAGGTCGGCCAGCCACGCACCTCCATCGGCGACGTCCAGCTGAGCATGCGTCATGGAGACGTGGGGATCGTCGATTGTCAGGTGACAGCCCGGCGCTCGCCCGAGGACGTGCGCGCCCGTGCCGACATGCACCGAATGCGGTGGCCCCTGTGCCGTCGAGACCGTGACCCACATGGCTGCCCCTGTCCTCATGTCAAGTGTGAACCCGTCCGACCAGCACGGCAAGCGTCCGGGGCGTGCGGCTCGCCGTGTCGGGCAGGTCGTCGATCGAATGCCGAGCTCCGCACGGCGCCCACCAACCCACACCGTCGGGGCTACGCAGCGCGTCGACGGGCAACAAACCTGCAACGGCGCGGTGCGGAGTTGCCCGGGTCTTAGCGCACGGTCCGGCGGGCGCTCCATGCCGCTGCGCCCAGCGAGACCAGCCGCCCGAGTGGGACGACCCGTGCCGGTCAGCATTCGTATTCGATACGGAGGGTGGTTTTCCAGGCGTTCAACGGGAGAGGTCCGACGCGAAGCGTGGGGAGGCCGCTACGTTCTCTGACGAGGTGTGTTTCCCTGCAACCCGGAGGATCTGGATGGTTGGGCGCCTGCGGCCCACGACGGAGAGCACCATCGATCTCACCCGCCGCTACCTGGCCGAGCTCGGGTCCTACCCGCTGCTCACCGCCGAGGACGAGACGCGGCTGGCCCGGGCCATCGCCGACGGGCGCACCGCCGAGTCGCGGCTCGCCCGCGGCGACGTCACCGATCGCAGACAGCGGCGAAAGCTCGAGGACGCCCGGCGCGCCGCCAACGACGCCCGCCGCCAGTTCATCCAGTCGAACCTGCGCCTCGTCGTCTCGATCGCCAAGCGGTACCAGACGCCGGGCATGTCGCTGCTCGATCTCATCCAGGAGGGAAACCTCGGCCTCATGCGGGCGGTCGAGAAGTTCGATCACCGCAAGGGCTTCAAGTTCTCCACCTACGCGACCTGGTGGATCCGCCAGGCGATCGGGCGCGGTATCGCCGACAAGGGCCGCACGATCCGGCTGCCGTCCCACCTCATGGACACGCTCGCCACGCTGTCGCGCAGCTCGGCCGTGATGCTGAAGTCGCTGGGGCGCGAGCCCACCCCACGCGAGCTGGCCGACGAGACCGGCATCGTGCTGGCGAAGGTGGAGGCGGCGCTCCGGGCCGCCCCCGACCTCGTGTCGTTGTCCGCCGCCATCGGCGATGACGGCGACAACGAGCTGGGCGACATGCTGGCCGACCCGGCGGCGGCCACGCCGTTCGACGTGGCGGCGGCGGCGATAGAAAGCGAAGACCTCCGCGCACTGCTCGGCCACCTCGACGAGCGTGAGCGCGAGATCCTCTCGCTCCGCTTCGGCCTCAGCGACGACCAACCCCTGACGCTGGACGAGGTGGGACGGCGGTTCAACCTCACCCGTGAGCGGATCCGCCAGATCGAGGCGAAGGCGCTCACGAAGTTACGGCACCCCTGCTCCACACAGCAGCGCCGCCTCGTCGACTCGCTCATGCGGAGCTGACCAAGCCTCACAACGGCCCGAATCTCGTGCGGACGGTGGGGTCAGGGCCCGACGATCTGCACAACATTCCGTTCGTGGGGCCGGCCGAGTGCGGCGATGGGGTGGCGCGACGGCCGGCGGTCTGCGGGGGGCCCGGGCGAACCGGGCGGGCCGGGGGAACCGGGCGGTCAGGCGCTGAGATCGTCGGTGGACGAGCGCAGCCGGTGCAGCGGAAGGTGCAGCTGGGTCTGGGCGCTCGTGCGGGCCAGGGCGGCCAACGCGCTCACGGCCTCATGCTGCAGCTCGGGCAGCTCGTCGAGCGCGAACCACCGCACCTCGCGGATCTCGGGCGAGGCCGGACGCACGTCCGACACGTCCTCGTGTTCCGACGGCCGGGCGCGGTACACGACGTCGACCCGCTGCGGCGGGGGGTCGACCACGACGGCCGGCTCGCCTACGAGGTCGATGCGGAGGCCGACCTCCTCGAAGACCTCGCGCCGGGCGCAGTCGGCGATGTGCTCACCGCGCTTGGTCAAGCCCCCGGGCACGCCCCAGGCGTTGCGGTACACCTGCCTGACCAGCAGCACCCGGCCGTCGTTGCGCTCGATCAGGCAGATGGCACCCACGGTGAACGAGGGCGTCACGAGGCGCACGACCCACCGGCGGCCGAAGGTTGGGAGGCGCCGGAAGACCTGAAGCAGCACCGTCTGGATGCGGGCGATCACGAAGTCAGGCTAGTTCGGCCCGGACAGCGAACCGGGGGTGCGGACCGGCGCCGTCGACCCGCGCGGACGCTCAGGGCGGAACCCAACCCGCCGGGACGGTCGCCCGCCGGGCACTCCGAGCGCGGCGGCGGCCACCGGGGGCGCAGCGGCGGCCACCCGGGGACGGTCGCCCGCCGGGCACGCGGAGCACTGCCATCCGAGCCGGGACGACGGCCCGCCCGGCACCCGGGAGCACAGCGGCTACCCGGGGACGATCGCCCGCCTCGAGTCCAGCACCGCAGCGAACAGTTTGGGCGTGCCGGCAGCCACCGGCGTGCGGCGGGCGCTGGGGTCGAGCACGGTCAGCTCGCGGCCGAGGGCGTCACCCACCGGTGCGCCGGCCTCGCTGCACACGAGAGCCCCGCCGAGGTAGTCCCACGCCCCGTGGGCCGATGGGCTGCAGTCGACGAAGGCGTCGAGCGAGCCCTCGGCCACGGCGCACAGATCGAGGGCTGCTGCCCCCAGCGTGCGGAACTGGTACCACCCGAGTGGCCGGGGCGGGAACCCCGAGATGCCCACCAGCGCCTCGCCGAGCGCCGTGACCCCGGAGGGCTGCAGCACCAGGCCGTCGACCCGGGCACCGGCCCCGCGCACGGCGCTGAACGTGCGCCCGTGGGGCAGGTCCACGACGAGGGCCGCCCGGGCGCCCTCGGCGTCGACGGCGCACAGGCTCACCCCGAACCAGGGGATGCCCCGGGAGGCGTTCGTGCTGCCATCGAGCGGATCGAGCACCACGACCAGGTCGCGATCGGTGTGGTGGGCACCCGACTCCTCGGACAGCACGCCCACCTCGGCGCGCTCCAGCACCGCCAGGGCGGCGGCATCGGCGGTCAGGTCGCTGTGGTACTGCCCGGGGCGCGCGCCGGCGAGGCCCCAGTCGTCGGTGCTGTCGAGCGCGGCCCGCACGGCGACGGCGGTCTCGTGCAGCAGCTCCAGCAGGGCATCGTCGGTGAAGGCCACGGGATGGGTCTACCAGTTGGGCCCCGGCGGCCCCGGGGCGCCGCACCCCGGACCCGGGACCGGGGGCGTCGGGAACTCTCGACGAGCGTGGCAGGCTGTGGGTCCGTGGCCGCTATCGACATCGCCGGGTTCGTCTCGGACCTCAAGGACCACGCCATCGACCACGGCTTCCACGTGCACGACGAGCGGCACTTCGTCGAGACCTACTCCCTGCGCCAGAACTGGGAGGTCGACCTCCACCCTGAGGAGGCATGCGGCGGCCCTCTCGACCTTCACTTGGCGCTCGAGGTCGACCCCCGCACGCTGCTGTCGTTCGAGGACCTCATCACCGGCCTGCCCGAGGACGAGGAACCGCCCGACACGTTCCACTTCCCGCTCGTGTTCAACTGGGCCCTGCCGCCGCTGGCCAAGGGCCCTGACCTGCTGATACTGGCCACCGAGCTGGCCGGCATCGGTGGCACCGACCTCCCGCTCGAGGTGTCCGCCATCGACTCGTTCCCGTCGGTGACCGACGCCCCCGAGCGCAGCCTCGCCATCGTCTCGCGGGTCGAGGTCTCCCTCATGCGGGTGTTCATGGGCCAGGAGCAGTTCTGCGACGTGCTCGACACGTGCCTGGCCGTCAGCCGGTTCCTGCTCGAGAGCGCGCCCGGCTGGCTGGGCGACGACGCGGTTTGAGGCCGCCAGGCGCACTCGCGGGGAGCGTGTCGTGAGCTGCGCCACCCGGGGCGTCGGGAGCGGCCAGCGCCGCCTCGGCACGGTCGGCGACCTGGCCGGGCGGCCGGCCAGTGGCGCGCCCACACGGCGAGGCGATGGTCCCGGCGACGGACGCCGGCTGAGCGCACTGCACCTCCCGTTCGGGGCGTCCGGTGGCCGGGCCGACCACCGACGCGTCCCTGAACGGCCCGGCCCGTATGCTGCGAACGGAGGGCTCGCCCGTCGGTCGGCGACGGGCTCGACCAGGGGATGAGGGCAGTGGGCGATGCCCAGACACGGCGTTTGGCTCCCGAGGAGCGGCGGTCGATGCTGATCGGCGCGGCCGAGGAGACGTTCGCGGCACGGGGCTACACCCAGGCAGGGCTGGCCGAGGTGGCCACCCTCGCAGGAGTCTCGAAGACGCTTCTGTACCACTACTTTCCGGACGGCCGGCCGGAGCTCTACCGCGAGGTGATGGAGCGGCTGGTGGGCCAGATCGTCGAGGCGGTCCGGTCCGCCGTCCGCGCGCCGGTGTCGACCGAGCGCCGCTGGGACGAGCTCGTCGAGGCCGTCCTCGGCTGGTTCGAGCAGAATCCCGACGCATACCGGTTGCTGATCCTCGAGCCGTGGGGCTCGGGCGACCCGGGCGTCGTGGGCCAGGCGATGGCCGTCCGGGCCCGCCTCGCCGGCGAGGTCAATGCGCTGCTGGCGCCGGCCGGCGTGCCGCTCCCCCTCACGATGGCGGGCGCGGCGGCGGCCATGGGCGCCCTGCTGCACGTGTGCGAGCTGTGGATGGCCGACCAGATCACGCGCCAGCAGGCCACCGAGGTGGCGCGGCGCTTCGTGCGCGCCGGCCTCGCCGAGCTCGACCTGCTCTGACGGCGCCGGCCTGGTGGGCGGCTCAGTCGCCGGTGCCCGGCCCGGCCGCGGGGCCGGTCCCGGCGGAGGTACCGGCCCCAGCCGTGGGGATGAGGCGCAAGTGGCGGGCGCGCCGGGCCGGTCGCAGGTCGTCGTCGGGCGGCGGGGGCGGGCCGGAGCTGCGCTGGCCGAGCACGCTGCGGACCACCGTGCCGGCCCCGGGCGCCGAACGCACGGTGAGCTCCCCGCGGCCCAGCTGGCTGAACACCTCCATCGTGGTGATGCCCGAGCCGTGGGGCGCACCGGGCGGCTCGAAGCCGACCCCGTCGTCTCGGACCTCGACGAGGATGCCGCCGCCGTGCTCGGTGACCCTGACCTCCACGGTGTCGGCCCCCGCGTGGCGGGCCGCGTTGATCAGCGCCTCCTGGGCGATGCGGTAGGCGATCGTCGTCGTCGTCCAGTCCAGCCGCAGCGCCGGGTCGACCTGCACCTGCAGGGCCGGCGCCGAACGGTCGCAGTACAGCTCGGACACGTAGGCGAGCAGGGCGGCAGCCAGGGCGCTGTCCTCCGCGCCGCCCGCTCCCCCCACGGCAGCCCCGGGCCTCCCCGGCGACGCCGAGGATCCCCGCGAATCGGGCGACCCCGACGGTCCCGGCGCCCCGGGCGACCCGCCGGCCCGGTCCGATCCGACCGGCGGCGGCGGGCGCATCGCCACCATCAGCCGGCGCAGCTCCTCGGCCCGGTCGCCGAGGTCGGCCTGCAGCTGGGCGATCGTCTGGGTCACCGCCGCGGCCGTGTCGGCCGGCAGGGTCGCCGACGCCGTCTGGATGATCGTGCCGAGCGTGGCCAGCGAGCCCACGGCCTGGGTGTGCAGCTCGGAGGCCGTGCGCAGCCGGTCGTCCTCGAGCGCGCGCAGGAGGCTGGCGAGCAGGCGCCGGCGCTCCTCGGACATGCGGGCGAGCCCCGCATAGAGCGACCGGGCCTCGCGGCTCATGGCCGTGTGCCGGGCGGCGTTGAGCACGACGACGACGAGTACGACCGCTACGAAGAGGCCGACACCCCACGACCGGTCGTCGCGCGTGGCGAACACGAATGCCCCGAGCAGCGGGAGCACGGCGGCGCTCACGTAGGGCATCGGGTTGCGCTCGCGGGCCCCCGACACCACCGGCGGGGCCGCGGCCCGCGGGGCCTCGCCGTGCGCCCACAGCGGCAGGGCTGCCAGCAGCCCCGCCACGAGGACGTGGCCCCCGACGAACACAGCGAGCGGCAGCCGGAGGTTTCCGACGACGTGGGCGAGCTGCATGGTGACGCTGACGCTGAACGCGACGGCGAGCGCCATGCCTATCCCCTGCGGCGCCCGCTCCCCCTCCGGTACCCGGGCCAGGTTCAGCGCCGTGAGGTAGAGGCCGAACGGCGCCACCACGACGGCTGCGGCGAACGGCACGGCGAAGAGCAGCTCGTCGGCGCCCCGGACCGGCTCGGCGACCACGAGCAATCCCGGCGCTCCCAGCACGAGCAGCGCCGTGGCCGCGTCGACGAGGTCCACCGACACCCGCCGCCAGCCCGCCTGGGCGCGCAGCATGTGCAGCGTGGCCGACCCCCAGAACGGCGCTCCGACCACCATCAGCGCGACGTCGACGGCGAGCAGGGCCGGTATGTCGGCGACGATCGCGGCCACCGCCGCCACCGAGGCAAGCGTGCTCGTCGTGAGCCCTCCGAGCCAATGTGACCAGAACGTGGAGTACTCGCCCGGGCCGTCGCGCCGGGCGCGCCACGTGCAGGCGAGTGCCAGGGCGAACAACGGCAGTCCCGATGCCGCATGTGCCAACACGTAGGTGGACCGGTCGTCTCCGTCGGCGGGCGCGACGAGACCGATCGTGACCACACCGACAATGGCGATGCCGATCGACATGGCCCAGCGGGCCCGAACCGAGAACAGCTGGCCCGGGCGCCCCCCGATCGCTGGCTGAGCGCTGATGAGCGCAGCCTATTGCCGTGGGCGGCCGGGGCGGGTCGCCGGCGGAGGGCCGAGCCGGGCGGCGACGTAGTACGCCGGGGGCGAACGTGCGCATGGCCCACGGCCAGGTGGCCGGCGGGGGCGTCCCGACGGGAGAGTGGCCGGTCGCCGGGGATGGCAGACTCCGGCGGATGGCTGCGACCACACTGGTGGAGCCGGCTGGCCTGCGCGTCGTCGCCAGCGGCCTCCGCTTCCCCGAGGGGCCCGTCGCCCTGTCCGACGGATCCGTCCTCGTCGTCGAGATCGCCGGCGGGGTGCTCACCCGCGTGACGCCCGACGGCGCCACGACGACGGTGGCCGAGTGCGGGGGCGGGCCCAACGGCGCCGCGATCGGGCCCGACGGGGCGGTCTACATCTGCAACAACGGCGGCTGCTTCGACTGGCACGAACGCTACGGCCTGCTGTTCCCGGGCTCGCCGCCGCCGGCCGACTGGCCGGGGCACGGCTCGCTCCAGCGCGTCGACCTCGCGACCGGCGAGGTCGAGACGCTGCTGACCGAGTCCGGCGGCCATCCGCTGCGGGCCCCGAACGACCTGGTGTTCGATGGGGACGGCGGCCTCTGGTTCACCGATCACGGCGTCCGCGAGGAGCGCATGTCGGATCGCACCGGCGTCCATTGGTGCCGAGCGGACGGCAGCGAGGCCCGCGAGGTGGCGTTCCCGCTCGACGCCCCGAACGGCATCGGATTGTCCCCGGCGGGCGACCGCCTCTACGTGGCCGAGACGCACACGGGCCGACTCTGGGGCTGGGACGTCACCGGACCAGGCGAGCTGAGCGGCACCGGCCTGACCGGTCCGGCCGGCGCCGAGCTGGTCGGCCACCCGGGCGGTGGCGCCCTGTTCGACTCGCTCGCCGTCGACGGCGACGGCTGGATCTGCGTGGGCACACTCGGCACCGAACCGGGCATCACCGCGTTCTCGACCGACGGCGCCAGGGTGGAGCGCACGCCGCTGCACGACCCGCTCACCACGAACGTCTGCTTCGGCCCGGACGGGCGCACGGCCTACGCCACGCTGTCGGGCACGGGCCAGCTCGTGGCGTTCGACTGGCCGCGCCCCGGGGGCGTGCTGGCGTTCTCCGCCTGAGCGGCGCCCTGAGAGGAGGCCCGCTAGGAGGGCACCCGGCGAGCACCGGCCAACGTCCCGGAATCCGCCCTGAGGACCGCGCGGAGTGGTCGACCGGTCGCGCACGGGCCAAGATGCGGGCCCGCGCCGCACCCGCCCGGCGCTCCGAGAGAGCAGGTTCGATGCACCCGGGAGCCTTCGCCGAGACCACGCCCGACAAGGCCGCCGTCGTCATGGACGACGGCCGCACCCTCACCTACGCCGAGCTCGACGCCGCCTCGAACCGCCTCGCGCACCTGCTGCGCGCGGCCGGGCTGACGGTGGGCGACCACATCGCCTTCGTCCTCGAGAACCGGCCGGAGGTGTTCGTCGTGGCGTGGGCGGCACAGCGGGCGGGCCTCTACTACACGGCCTGCTCGACCCGTCTCGGCGTCGACGAGCTGCAGTACATCGTCAACGACTGCGGGGCCCGGGTGCTCGTCGCGTCGGCCTCGACGCTGGGCACGGCGTCGCAGGTGGAGGCTCCCGCGGTCCAGCTCCGCCTGGCCGTCGACGGGGAGGCCGAGGGCTGGAAACCGCTCGACGCCGCCCTCGCCGCCCAACCGACCACGCCCGTCGACGACGAGGCGGAGGGCTCGGACATGCTCTACAGCTCGGGCACGACGGGTCGCCCGAAGGGCGTGAAGCCGCCGCTGCCCGAGGGCCCGTTCCCGCAGATGTCCGCGATCGGCACGCTCGCCATCGCGCTCTTCGGCATGGGACAGGACAGCGTCTACCTGTCGCCGGCGCCGCTCTACCACGCCGCGCCGCTGCGCTTCTCCATGGCCGTCCACCGCGTCGGCGCCACCGTCGTGGTCATGGAGCGCTTCGACCCCGAGGCGTTCCTGGCGCTCGTCGAGCGGCACCGGGTGACGTTCACGCAGGTGGTGCCCACCATGTTCGTCCGGTTGCTCAAGCTGCCCGACGAGGTGCGCGATCGCTACGACGTGTCGTCGCTGAGCGCCGTGGTCCACGCCGCCGCCCCGTGCCCGGTCGAGGCCAAGGAGCGGATGATCGCCTGGTGGGGGCCGATCATCCACGAGTACTACGCCGGCACCGAGGGCAACGGGTTCGTCTACTGCACGAGCGAGCAGTGGATGGCCCACAAGGGGACGGTCGGCACGTCGCTGCTGGGTCCTGTGCACATCCTCGACGAGGACGGCGCGGAGGTGCCCGTGGGCCGGACCGGCACGGTGTACTTCGAGGCCGGCGGGTTCGAGTACCACCACGACCCCGAGAAGACCGCCGGGTCGCGCGACCCCCAGGGACGGGGCTGGACGACGCTCGGCGACGTCGGATACCTCGACGAGGAGGGGTACCTCTACCTCACGGACCGCAAGGCCTACATGATCATCTCGGGGGGCGTGAACATCTACCCCCAGGAGGCCGAGAACGCCCTCGCCCTGCACCCCAAGGTGGCCGACGTGGCCGTGTTCGGCATCCCCGACGACGAGATGGGCGAGGCCGTCCACGCCGTCGTGCAACCAGCGGACGGGGTGGCGGCGACCGACGCGCTGGCCCGCGAGCTGATCGCCTACTGCCGCGACCGGCTGGCCCACTACAAGTGCCCGAGGACCGTCGCCTTCCGCCCCGAGCTGCCCCGCCACCCCACCGGCAAGCTCTACAAGCGCCTGCTGCGCGACGAGTACTGGTCGACGGCCCCGACGCCCGGGCCCTGAGGGTCGCCGTCCGGCGGTCGGTCCACTCTCCTCAGCGGCTCTCCTCAGCGGCCGCGAGCCGGGGCGCCTCCTACGATGCCGAGCGTGACGGGAACGGCGACCCACGACGAGGCGGCGGCGGTGGCCGTGGGCAGCGCCGCGTGGTGGCACGCCTGGCAGGAGCGGCTGACGCGGCGCCGGCCCCGCGCCGACGGACTGACGGTCGAGCGGATCGTGGAGGCCGCGGTCAGCCTCGTGGACGCCGAGGGGCTCGACGCGTTGACCGTCCGGCGCCTCGCCGAGCACTTCACGACGGGCAGCGCCAGCCTGTACCGGCACTTCGCCAGCCGGGAGGAGCTCCTCGAGCTCCTCGTCGACCACGTCATCGGCGACGTGCGGCTGCCGCCGGGCGGGCTGGGCGCGCGCCAGCGGGTCGAGTGGCTCTCCGGCGAGCTGCGCCGGGTCCTCATGGAGCACGCGAACCTGGTACCGGTGCTCGCCACATCGCCGCTGCTCGGCCCGAACGCCGTGCGGGGGGCCGAGAACGGCCTCGCCGCTCTGCTCGACGCCGGCTACGAGGCCGAGGCCGCGGTGCTCGCCTACCGGGCGCTGATCGACTACGTGCTGGGCACGGTCTTCTTCGACACCAGCCGCGCCGGCCGGGGCGACGAGGCGGATGACCGACGGGGCCTGGTCGCCTCGCTGCGCGACGACGCCTTTCCGACGCTGCGGGCGCACGAGGCGGTGATCGCCACCGTGTCGAGCGACGCCGTCTTCCGGTTCGGGCTGCGGGCGTTCCTCGACGGGATGCAGCAGCGGTTCCTCAGCCGCTGACGTCAGCACACGCGAGCATTGCTCGCTAGGGTCGACCGTGCGGTGGTGACGCACCGGCACAACGACGAGGGGACACGACCATGACGACCACCCGCCCGGCCCTCGGCTCGGCCGAGTTCTGGTGTCGCCCGCTCGACGAGCGGATGGCCGACTTCGCCGCGCTGCGAGAGGAGGGCCCGTTCACCCGGAGCGAGTTCGTCAGCCCGCTCACCGGCGAGACCGATGAGTTCCTCGCCGTCACCCGCTACGCCGAGGTGCTGGAGATCAGCCGCCGTCCCCAGGACTTCTGCTCGGGGAAGGGCTCGACGACGATCCCCGATCTGCCGGCCGAGGCCCTCGAGTTCTTCGGCTCGTTCATCGCCATGGACGACCCCCGGCACGCCCGCCAACGCGGGATCGTCGCCCGGTCCTTCACGCCCCGGCGGCTCCAGGGGGTCATCGACTCGGTCGAGCGGATCTGCACCGAGGTCATCGACGAGATGTGCGAGAAGGGCGAGGTCGACCTCGTCGAGGCGATCTCCCAGCCGTTCCCACTCCTGGTCATCTGCGACATGACGGGCATCCCCCGTAGCGAGTTCGGCACCGTGCTCGCCGCCACCAACGCCATCCTCGGCGCCGGGGACCCCGAGATGTTGGGCGGCAGCGATGACGTCGTGGCGGCGGTGCTCGAGGCCGGGATGCAGCTCTCGGCGCTGATGGACGAGCTGGCACAGCGCCGGCGCGCCGAGCCGACCGACGACCTCACCTCGGCGCTCGTGCACGCGGACGTCGGCGAGGACATGCTCGCCCCGCACGAGCTCGGCCCGTTCTTCATCCTCCTGGCGGTCGCCGGGAACGACACGACGCGCACGGCGACGAGCATCGGCATGCACCTGCTGGCGCAGAACCCCGACCAGCGCGCGATCTGGCAGGGCGACGTCGAGGGGGTGACCGCCACCGCCGTCGAGGAGATCGTGCGGGTGGGCTCGCCGGTGACCTTCATGCGCCGCACCGCCACCCGCGATCTCACGCTCTCCGGGCACGAGATCGCCGAGGGCGACAAGCTGATCCTGTTCTACGGGGCGGCGAACCGCGACCCGCGGATGTTCCCCGACCCCGAGCGATTCGACGTCCGCCGCGACCCGAACCCGCACGTCGGCTTCGGCGGGCCGGGTCCGCACTTCTGCCTCGGGGCGCATCTCGCCCGCCGGGAGCTGTCGATCATCTTCCGCCAGCTGTTCGCCCGGCTGCCCGACATCGAGGTGGTGGGCGAGCCGGTGCTCCTCGAAGCCCTGGGCGTGCCGCTCGTCGGCGGCATCAAGCACCTCCCGGTCCGCTTCACGCCCACCGCCCGGGTCGGCGCCCGCTGAGGCCCGCGGGCCCACGTCCGGCCTCGGCTCCGCCTGCCCAGCGGGCGCTGGGGATCCGTGGCGAGCGCGCCGACAGGCCGTTCAGGCGCCGGGCGCGAAGAGGGCCGCGAGCCGGCGGACGTCGTCGGGTGATCCCTCGACCCCGAGGCGCCCGTCCGCCAGCAGGTCGGGCACCAGGGTCGGGTCGAGCGCCCGGGCCAGCGCCTCGGCGTCGCCGGTGAGCACCACGTCGGGTGTGGTCGTGTCCTCGGCGTCCTCCACGGCGCCCGGGGTGATGCGCAGGGTCACGCCGCCCTCCGGGGCCACGAGCCGGACGACCAGGTCGCCGGTTCGGTCCGGTCGCACGAGGGCCCGCACGGCCCTCGCCAGCCACGGCGGGCGGACGACCTCGGACGGCCGGCGGTGCTCGAGCAGGCGCCGACCCCACCGCACGAACGCGTCGACGACCGGCTCGAGGGCGGCCCCGTCCTCGGTCAGCTCGTAGGCGCGGCCCGTCGCGGGCGGAGACGGCGTCGTCTTGACGACCAGGCCGGCGGCCTCCAGGTCGCGCAGTCGTGACGCCAGGATGTCGGTCGAGATGGGGGCGAGAGCGCCGAGCAGGTCGCCGTAGCGCTTCGGGCGGTCGAGCAGCTCGCGGACGATCAGCAACGTCCAGCGCTCGCCGACGAGGTCCAGGCTCTTGGCGAGCCCGCAGAACTGGCCATAGGGGCGGGCGGGCACACCGGCAGGGTACCATCGTCACTTGGTTTTTCCAAGTACTGCGCCGTAGGGTGAACGGCATGACGACGACCGACCCACGGACGATCGATCACCTCCCCGTGGAGTACCTGTTCGAGTTCCGTGTCGACTTCGACCCCGCGATGCTCGTCTACGCCACGCCCTACGGCACCCGCATCGACGCGATCGCCTCGGGCGGGACGGCGGCCGGGCCGCGCTTCAACGGCGAGGTTCTGGCCGGCGGCGGCGACTGGCTCACGCTGCCGGCCGACGGGATCGCACGGATGGACGTGCGGGCCACGGTCCGGACGGACACCGGCGAGCACGTCCACTACACGAGCGCCGGCCGCATCGCGCTCGACGACGACGCCCTCGACCGCTTCCTGGCGGGCGGGACAGTCGGGGTCGACGAGATGTACGGCCGGGCCACCCCGTTGTTCGAGACCTCGGCGGAGCTCTACCGCTGGATGAACCGGGTCGTCTCGATCGCACGCGTGGTCGAGGTCTCGCTCCGCCACATCCGCTACCAGCTCTTCGCCGTCGAGTAGGAGACGAACGCCATGACGACCACCGCTTCCGACCACGTCCGCACCCTGTTCGACAGGTACGCCGCGGCCTTCGCGTCGCACGACGTCGAGGCCATCGCCGCGCTGCACGCCCCCGGGACGGAGTTCCGCCTGCACCTGGACGGCACGCCGGCACGGGGCCGCCGCGCGGTCGCCGAGGCGTTCGCGGGCTTCTTCGCCCAGTGGCCGGGGCTCGGTTTCGACGTGCACCGGGTGCTCACCGGGCCGGACCACTGGGTTCTCGACTGGGCCCTGACCGCGGAGCTCGCCCGCCCCGACGGCACGCCGGTCGCGGTGCGCTTCGACTGCCTCGACGTCGTCACCGTCGACGAGGACGGGCTCGTCGTACGCAAGGACACCTACGTCGACCACGCGCAGGTCGAGCGGGCCATGGCGGCGGTGGCGTAGGCGCGGCCAACAATACGACCGGTCGTGTAGTTTTACGGCCCATGGAACCGCTCACCGTCCTCGGGGTATTCGTCGGACAGCCCCGCGTCATCGGCGTCGGCGGCGACGGCCGGCCCGTCACCTCGGCGATCGGCAAGGAACGGGTCACGGAGCCGTCGGTCGCTGTCGGGCCCCGCACGATCGCGGGCGACGCCCAGGCCGACCCGACGGTGCACGGTGGCCCCGACAAGGTCGTCTACGCCTACCCGGCCCCCCACTACGCCCACTGGCGGGCGGCGGGCTTCGCCCTCGACGTCGGCGGTCTCGGCGAGAACGTCGCCGTCGTCGGCGCCGCCGAGCACGACGTGCGCATCGGCGACGTGTGGCGGTGGGGCGACGCCCTCCTGCAGGTGTCCCAGCCGCGGTCTCCCTGCTACAAGCTCGCCCTCCACGTGGGCCGGCGCGGCGCCGGCCGCGAGATGGTCCGGACGGGGCGGTCTGGCTGGTACCTCCGGGTCCTGTCCCCCGGCATCGCCCCGACGGCAGGCGTCATCGAGCGCATCGGGTCCGATCCGACCGAGCCGACCGTGGCCGAGGCGTTCGCCGCGGTCGTCGGTCCCGGGCCCGGCCGGGACGACCTCGTCGCCGCCCGCGTGCGCGGCAGCGCCCACCTGGCCGCCCAGTGGCGGGCGGCCCTCGCCCGATGAGCGGCACGCTCACCGTCGACGGCCGCCGCCGGCGCGGCGACCGCACCCGGGAGGCGATCCTGCGGACCGCCGCGGCCATCGCGTCGGCGGAGGGCCTCGACGGCGTCAGCCTCGGGCGCCTGGCGGGCGACCTCGGCATCAGCAAGGCCGGCGTCTACGCCCACTTCGAGTCGAAGGAGGACCTGCAGCTGGCCACGATCGCCTCCGCCCAGGCGACGTTCGCGGCGGCCGTCGTTGAGCCGGCGCTCGAGGCACCGCCGGGGCTCGCCCGGCTCTGGGCGCTGTGCGACCGCTCGCTCGACTACCTCGCCCGGGACGTCTTCCCCGGGGGCTGCTTCTTCTTCAGCACCGGCGCCGAGTTCGACGCCCGCCCCGGCCCGGTGCGCGACGCGCTCGCGCTGGCCCGGCGCGCATGGATCCGCCTGTATGAGCAGCTCGTGGACGACGCGCGCAGGGCCGGCGAGGTCGTCACGACAGCGGAGGCCGAGCCCCGGCAGGTCGCCTTCGAGCTGGACGCGCTCGCCATGGCCGCCAACGTCGACCGCCAGTTGCTCGACGACGCGGACGCCGTGCCCCGCGCCCGGCGGGCGATGCGCGCCCGGCTCGCCGCCATCGCCACCCCAGATACGGAGCTGCCCGCATGACCGCCGTCGATGCCGCGTCGGCCCGCTTCCTCGAGCTCGACCGGTCCGCCCTCGTCCACACCGGCGCCCTCGTCGCCCGCGTGGCGGCGAGGGACCTCGCGCCGCCCACACCCTGCGCGGCTGGGACGTCCACGCCCTCCTCGACCACGTCGTGGGGCTGTAGAGCCTCCCGACCGGCGTGGTGAAGCTACCGGACGTAACGTTGCGGCCATGCCCACCTCGCAGCCCCGGCTGACGCCGCTCCGGCACGCCCTCCTCCTCGTGGTCCCCGTGCTGGTAGCGATGGTCGGCGCCTGCTCGGCCAGCGGTGACGGCGACGGCGGCCGTGACCGCAACGGCGACCCCGACGGCGGTACCGCTACGACCGCCGCACCCGAAGACGTCGAGATGCAGGCCGACGACTTCGTCAACCTGCACGACATGACGCCCGTGCACGGCTACTTCATCGACAACCAACTGGGGCACCTCGACGAGGCGATCGCAGTGGCGGAGGACCCCGACGGCGGCACGTACCCGGTGGGCACCGTGATCCAGCTCGTGCCCCAGGAAGCCATGGTCAAACGGGGCCCGGGCTTCGACGCCGCATCCAACGACTGGGAGTTCTTCAGCCTCGACGTCACCGCGGCCGGCACCGAGATCCTGACCAGGGGCGGGGCCGATGTCGTGAACCGCTTCGGGGGCAGTTGCGCGGCGTGCCACGGCGCGGCCGAGCCGCAGTTCGACTTCGTCTGCGAGGACGCCCACGGCTGCGAGCCCCTGCCCATCGGCGACGATGTCATCCGGGGGGTCCAGGACGCGGATCCCCGGCCCCGGCAGGGCGCGTCGGCCCCGGCGACGACCCCGACCACCGGCCCGGCCTCGCGCCCGGCCTGAGCCGCCCGGCGGCCGGCGCCCGGCGCCCGGCGTCCGTCTGGCCCACGCGGGGTCGGACAGCGCTCGGATGGGACGTCGAGCGCGCAGCTCCCGCCGCTTCTGGCAGCACTCCGTTCGCCATGTGCGACCACGCGCTGCCAGAACCGCCTGGGTTCACACGTCGGACGCGTCGGCGCGGTCGCCGAGGCCGAGGAGCGCCGTGCGGAGCAGGCGGGCCAGGTCGTCCTGCTGGCGCGGCGAGAGGGCGGCGAGGATCTCGCGTTCGGTCGCCATGTGCCCGACGACGACGTCCTCGACGACATCGAGCCCGTGCCTCGTGAGGCGCACGATGACCTTGCGGCGGTCGCCGGTGCGCGCTCGCTCGACGAGGCCGCGCTGCTCGAGCCGGTCGATGCGGTTCGTGATGGCGCCGGTGGTGACCATCGTCTGGCGCACCAGGTCGCCGGCGGTGAGCTCGTAGGGCTCGCCCGATCGGCGCAGCGTCGCCAGCACGTCGTACATCCAGGCCTCGATGCCGTGTCGGGCGAAGTTCTCCGCGAGACGCCTGTCGACGAGTCGCGAGAGCCGCGAGACGCGTCCGATCACGTGGATCGGTGTCACGTCGATGTCGGGTCGGACTGCGTTCCACTGACCCGTGATCCGGTCGACCGCATCGTCCTCTCGCCGCGCCACAAACCGGAGACTACCCCCGGACTGTTGACCCTAAGAATCTCAACGTTAAGATGATGAACGTGAAGGGGCAGCCGACGGCGAACGCATGGACGGCGGGCACCACCTTGTTGGCACCGATCTCGTGGGGCACCAGCTACGTCACCATCACCGAGCTGCTGCCCGACGGCCGCCCCCTCCTCGTAGCCACGCTGCGGCTCCTTCCCTCCGGCCTCGTGCTCCTCGCCGCCGGCGCCCTCGCGTCCCGCTGGAGGCCGCGGGGTGCGGAGTGGTGGCGCACCGGCACGCTCGCGGCGTTCAACTTCGGCTTCTTCTTCCCGCTCCTCGTCATCGCGGTGTACCGGCTGCCAGGCGGCGTGGCTGCCGCCGCCGGTGGGCTGCAACCGCTGCTCGTCGGGGCGCTGTCATGGCTGCTCGCCGGCCGGCGTCCACGGGCGCTCGACGTGGTCGTGGGGTGTGCCGCAGCGCTCGGCGTGGCCCTGGTCGTGATCCGCCCGGGCGCCGGACTCGATCCCGTCGGCGTGCTCGCCGCCGTCGGCGCCAACGTGTCGTTCGCCATCGGCGTGGTGCTCACCAAGCGCGTCCCGGCACCGCCCAACCGGCTCGCGGCGACGGGCTGGCAGCTGCTGATGGGCGGCGTGGTCCTCGTGCCGGTCACGGCCATGGTGGAGGGCTCGCCGCCGGACCTGACGATGCGCAACGTCGCCGGGTTCGCCTACCTCGGCGTGGCCGGCACGGCGCTGGCGTTCGTGCTCTGGTTCAACGGCATCCGCCGCCTGCCGGCGGCCGCGCCGCCCCTCCTGGGCCTGGCTGCGCCGATCACCGGGGCGGTCCTCGGGTGGGTGATCCTCGGCCAGTCGCTGTCGGCCCTGCAGCTGACCGGCTTCACCATCACCCTCGCCGCCATCGCCTACGGCGCCGCGCTCCCGGCGTCGGCTCCCGACCCCCGGGCGTCCCGCAGCGACCACCGGAGCAGGTCCGGATCCGCCCAGGCGGTGTCCCCCGCGGACACGGCCCGACCCAGTGCTCGGAGGGCGTCGACGGAGAGGGCGAGCGCGACGGCCGGCTGGGCCACGAGCCGGGCGACGAGCGCGTCGACTTCGGCGTCGAGCCGGTCTCGGGCCGCGACGCGGTGCACGTAGCCCCACGCGAGCGCCTCCGCTGCGTGGAGGCGACGGCCGGTCATGACCAGCTCCCGGGTGCGGGGCAGGCCGATCTCGCGCGCGAGGCGCGGCAGGCCCGCCCATGTCAACGGGATGCCGATCCCCACCTCGGGGATCGCGATCGCCACGTCGTCGGCCGCCACCCGCAGGTCGCACGCCGCCGCCAGGAGCGCCGCGCCCCCGATCACGTGGCCGTGCAACCGGGCCACCGTGACCTGCGGCAGGCGCTCCAGGTCCTCCAGCAGGCGCTGCCACCGACCGCTGGCCCGTCGTCGCCCGAGGGAGCCGGGCGGCACGGGCACCGCCTCCCCCAGGTCGGCGCCAGAGGAGAAGGCCCTGCCGGCGCCGGCGACCACCACGACGCGGATGTCGTCGCGCTCGGCCAGCTCGTCGACGGCGCCCTGCAAGCCGCGGCGCATGCCGTCGTCTAGGGCGTTCAACTTCTCCGGGCGATCCAGGGTGATCCGGCAGACCGAGCGGTCGCCGTCGGCCTCGAACCGTACACGCCGGTCGGTGTCGCTCACCGGGCGCAGGCTAGGGCGGCCCCCGTACGGACGACCGCACCGGCCCGACGGCGGGCCCCGGACGGCGACCGCACCAGTCCGACAGCGGCCCCCGTACGGGCGACCGCACCGGCGCGGCGCCGGCCGCGCGATCAGTCGTACATCAGCGAGCCCGGGGTTGTGAGCAGCTCGCCGGTCTCGAGCCACGTCTTGAGGCCCGAGAGGATCATCGGCCAGCCGCCGTAGAGCTCGTCGTTCGCTCCCTCGCGCAGCTCGTCGTGGGTGACGGTCAGGCGGCAGGAGTCGCCGACCGGCTCGATCTCCCACGTGATCCTCGTGCTGCCCTCGCTCTTCACCTCGTCGCTCCAGAGCGCCACCATGCTCTGCACGAGGCGGCGGGGCGGATCGACCTCGAGGTTCACACCCTCGCCGAGCAGCCCGCCAGCCTTCGGGTGGCTCACCTCGACGCGCGACCCCGGCGTCCAGTCCGAGGCGAAGCGTGAGCCGAACTGGTACTTGCTTCTCGTCTCGGGGTCGGTGATCGCCTCCCAGAGGCGCTCGGGCGTGGTGCGGATGTAAATCTCGAAGACCTTCTCCATGGGGCTCCCCCGTCTCTGGGCCAGGCCCGCGGGTTCGCGGCCGGCGTCGTACGGGAGAAAATACGTGACTGATTGGTCACATGTCAACGGATTACGCGGCTACGACGCCTCCTGCAGGGCGTCCGCCAGCTCCTCCTTGGACATCCTCGACCGTCCGGGGATGCCCCGGCGCTGCGCCTCCTCGTAGAGCTCCTCGCGCGAGCGCTCGGACGGGCCGCGGTCGGCGCCGCGGCGTGCCGTGCGTCGGCCGCCTTCGCGGCGTGCGGCGTGACGCGGGTCCTCGAGGCTGGCCTCCAGGGCCGCCATGAGGTCGACCACGGCCGGCCGCTCCTGGGGCGCCTCGGTGACCACCTCCTCGCCACGGTCCTTGGCGTGGATGAGGTCGAGGACCCGCTCGCGGTAGGTGTCGCGGTAGCGGCTCGGGTCCCAGCTCGTCGTGAGCATGTCGATGAGCCGCTCGGCCATCTGCCGCTCGCGCGGCGACGTCCTGACGCCCTTCAGCGGCTTCGCCTCGTCGATCGCCTGCGGGTCGCGCACCTCGTCGGGGAAGTGCATCGTCTCGACCAGCAGGACCCGATCGCCAGGGCGCACGGCGGCGAGGTACTGCTTATCGCGCATCACGAAGCGTGCGATCCCGGCCCGGTTGGCGTCGCGCATCGCCGCGTGCAGCAGCGCGAACGGCTTGACCGCCGACTCGTCGGCCGGCACGAGGTAGTACGTCCGATCGAAGTACATCGGGTCGACCTCGTCCAGGTCGACGAAGTCCTCCAGCTCGATCACCTTGGACCGCTCGGGCTCGACGGCGTCGAGCTCCTCGGGCGTCACCATGACGTACCGGTCCTTGCCGATCTCGTAGCCCTTGACGATGTCGTCGTAGGGCACCTCCTCGTCGGAGCCCTCGACCACCCGCTTGTTGCGCACCCGGGCGCCGGTGCCCTCCTGGAACTGGTGGAAGTGGACGCCTTTGTCCTCCACCGCCGAGAACAGCTTCACCGGCACGTTCACGAGCCCGAAGCTCAGCGCGCCGGTCCACATCGATCGTGCCATGCACCAGGCCTTCCCCGGACCCGCGGGCAGCATGCGCGCCCAGCGCGGCGGGGAGCGGGGGCCACCGGCCCCCGCTCCCCGGAACGCATGCGCCGCCGTGGCGGCGAGACGGTCAGGCGGAGCCCGTCCGCACCGCCCTGATGCCGACGGTCAGGCCGACCGCGAGCACGGCCAGGGCCGAGAGGATGCCCCACGCCACCGAGGCGTCGACCAGGTCGCCGGCGAACAGCGCCCGCTCCGCGTCGACCACGTGGGTCAGGGGGTTGAAGCGGGACAGCACCTGCATCCACCCCGGACCGCCGTCGATGGGCAGCAGCATTCCCGACAGGAGCATGAGCGGGAAGAGCAGGGTCTGCTGGACGCCCCAGAACACCCAGGCGTTGCCCTGCGAGACGATGGCCAGGGCGTGCGACAGCGCCCCAAGCCCCACCGCGAACGTCGCCACGATCGCCAGGCCGACCAGGATGCCGGCGGGCTCGACATCGAAGCCGAACGGAGTCACGACGGCGACGATGATCACCGCCTGGATCATGACCGGGACGATCTCCTTGAGAGCCCGGCCGAGCAGCAGCGACGACCGGCTGAGCGGCGAGACCAGCATCCGCTCGTGCGAGCCGGTCTGCATCTCGAGCTGCAGGTTCGACCCGGTCGACGACGCCCCGAACAGGGCCGACATCACGACTATCCCGGGCACGAACCACTGCAGCGACGAGCCCGTCTCGAGACCGCTGACCTGGTCGAGCAGCGGGCCGAAGAGGGTGAGGAAGACGAGCGGCTGGACCATGGTGAACACGACGGAGAACGGGTCGCGCACCAGCGGGCGCAGCTCGCGTGTGAAGACGATGGACGTGTCGGCGGCGACGGTGCTCACGATGCCTGCTCCTCGAGGACTCGGGTGTCGGTGGACGGGGCGGGGGGCTCGACGGACTCGATGGACCGCGACGCCGGGTCACCAGGGTTGGCGTCCGCCCCTCCCTCGCGGAGGCTGCGGCCGGTGAGGGCCAGGAAGACGTCGTCGAGCGTGGCCCGGGCCACCTCGGCGGACGCCACGGGAACGCCGGCCGCGTCGAGACCGCGCAGCAGCTCGGGAACGAGCGAGGCCGCCGCGGGCAGCGAGGCCGTCACGGTCGTGCCCTCGACGGCGATGGACCGCACGTCGCCGAGGCGTCCGATCGCCTCGGCCACCCGGGCGGCGTCACCCCGGTCGAACGCCTCGATGGCCATGCGGTCGCCGACCAGGCCCGACTTCAGCCGGGCCGGCGCGTCGTCGGCGATCACGCGGCCGTGGTCGACCACGACCAGGCGGTCGGCCAGGGCGTCGGCCTCGTCGAGGTAGTGGGTCGTGAGCACGATCGTCGTGCCGTGCTCGTCGTGCAGGCCCTGGACGTGGTCCTTGAGGTTGGCGCGGTTCTGCGGGTCGAGGCCGGTCGACGGCTCGTCGAGGAACAGCAGCGTGGGCCGGTGGACCATGCCCATGGCGATGTCGAGCCGCCGGCGCTGCCCGCCCGACAGCGTCTCGACGACGCGTGAAGCCAGGTCGCGCAGATCGAGCGAGCCCAGCAGCTCGTCGGCCCGGGCGACCGCGTCGCGCTTCGCCATGCCGTAGCACCGGCCCTGGTTGACCAGCTCGTCGCGCGCCCGCTGGCTGTGCCCGGCACCGTTGCCCTGGCCGATGTAGCCGATGCGGCGCCGCACGCCGGCCGGGTCCGCCACGACGTCGCACCCCGCCACCTCGGCAGTGCCCGAGCTGGGCCGGAGCAGCGTCGTGAGCATGCGCAGGGTCGTCGACTTGCCGGCCCCGTTGGGCCCGAGGAAGGCGACCAGCTCGCCCGGCTCGACGTCGAGGTCGATGCCCCGCACCGCCTCGACCGTCTCGTCCTTCACCCGGAAGTGCCGGGTCAACCCTCGTGTGTGGATCATCTCGTCGCTCCTTGGATCGGGGGGACGAGACGACCGTACGAACGAACGAGGACACATTCTGGCCGCAATGTCGACGAAGATGGGATCCATGAACGATCCGACCGGACGGGTCCTCCAACTGCTCTCGCTGCTGCAGACCTACAAGTTCTGGTCGGGCGTCGAGCTGGCCGACCGCCTCGAGGTCAGTGCTCGCACGCTGCGCCGCGACGTCGACCGGCTGCGCATGCTCGGCTACCCGGTCGACGCCACCCCGGGCGTGGCGGGGGGCTACCGCCTGGCCGCCGGCGCCCACATGCCGCCGCTGCTGCTCGACGACGACGAGGCCGTGGCCATCGCCGTCGGCCTGCGGTCGGCAGCCGGGGCGTCGGTCGACGGCATCGAGGACACCTCGCTGCGGGCGCTCGCCAAGCTCGAGCAGGTGCTGCCCGACCGGCTCCGGCGCCGGGTCGTGGCCGTCCACGGCAACGTCGTGCCGCTGCGGTGGGGCGGCGACTCACCGAAGGTCAACTCCGGGGCGCTGGCCGTCCTGGCCCAGGCGTGCCGGGACAACGAGGAGGTCCGCTTCGAGTACCGGCGGCGCGACGGCGAGGAGGCCAGCCGCCTCGTGCAGCCCCACCAGCTCGTTTCCGCCGGCCGGCGTTGGTACCTCGTGGCGTGGGACCTGCGCCGCAAGGACTGGCGCACGTTCCGCGTCGACCGCCTCGACGAGCCGCGGCTGGCCGGCGCCCACTTCGCGCCCCGCCCGCTGCCGGCCGAGGACGCCGCCGCCTTCGTCGCCGCCTCGCTCGACTCGGCGCCGAGGCCGTACGAGGCCACCGTGGTCGTCCACGGCCCTGTCGAGGACGTGCGCCCGCGGGTGCTGTGGGCCGACGCCGAAGTCGAGGCCGCCGGGCGAAACTCGTGCCGGGCGCGGCTCCGGTCCGAGTCGGTCGACGGGCTCGTCACCGTGATCGCCGTGCTCGCCGCCGGCTGGGAGATCGGACCGATCGACGCCCCCGACGCCGCGGGGCACCTGGGCGAGGTGGCCGACCGCCTGGCCCGGCTGGCGGATGCCGCGCGTGATCGCGCGGCGGTGGCGACGTGACGTCGACCATCTGCGCCGTCGTGCCCGCTGGCCTGGCCGCGTCGCAGTGCCTTCAGCCGGGTCCTCGACGCGAGGGCGGCGATCGAGGCCGCCCGGACCACCGCCGCGGAGGCCGACCTGGAGGCGCGGTTCCTGATCGGCGACGTCTACGACGCCGTGGGCATCGTCGACGCCGGCGGCTTCGACGTCGGCCATGCCTCCCACTCCTCTACACCCTGAGTGCCCGGAAGCCAGACCGACGATCATCCACGCCGTGACCACCGACCGGACCCTCGTGCTGGTCACCGGACCACCCGGCACCGGCAAGTCGACCATCGCGGAAGCCGTGGCGACGCGGCTGGCCGCGCCTGTCCTGGCGTGGGACTGGGTCATGGCCGGGCTCACCCCGTTCGCCGAGATCCAGGGCGTCCTGGACCGCCTCGAACGCACGCAGGTCCGTCAGGTCGGCTGGTCCGTCCTCCGGAGCCTCGCGACCGCCCAGCTGCGCAACGACCGCTCCGCCGTCCTCGACGGCACTGCCCGAACGCCCGAGATCGACGCAACCCGCCGGCTAGCCGACGAGCTCGGCGCCTGCTGCCTCGTCATCGCCACCCACTGCAGCGACCCCGCCGTGCACCGCGCCCGGATCGAAGGACGGTCACGACGCATCCCCGGGTGGTACGAGCTCGACTGGCCGCATGTGGCCGACTTCCTCGCCGCCTGGCAGCACCCGGACCGGGTCGACCTCGACCTCGACGCCATCGACCCTCTCGCCGGCAACCTCGCCCGGCTCGACCGCCTCCTCGTCGACCGGCCGAGACCGAAGGCACGCTGACGCCGCCGACCCAGGCGATCGGACTCGGACTCGACGTCGTTGCCGCCTGGGCGACGACGTGCCCGACGTTGCCGAGCTGCCGACGTCATCCAGGGGACGAGCCCCGCGGGTCAGGCGATCGGCCGCACGCGGGTGAGATTGATGCGGGCGTCAGTGCCGGTCCAGACGAGGACGACGTCGGGCCCGTGAGCGCACAGCGCCGGCGCGTGACGGGTGGTGGCGTCGAGGCGGAGGGGTCGCCCGGCGGCGCCGGGCCAGAGGCTCAGGAGGTTGATGTGGCCGTCGGTGCCGGTCCAGGCCAGCACCGCGGCCTGTGCCGCGGCGCACAGCGCCGGGGCCCTTCCGCTGGTCTCGGGAAGCCGCACGGGAGGGAGGAAGCGCCCGCCCGTGGACCACGCCAGGTTGAGGTGGCCGTCCGTGCCCGTCCACGCCACCACGACGTCGCGGTTCCTCATGCACACCGCGGGTGCGGTGCGGCTCGTGTCGTCCCACCGGAACGCCGGGGTGAACGCGCCTCCCTGCGCGTAGGCGACGTTGAGGTGGGCGTCCCTACCGATCCACGCCAGCGTGACCTGGCCCCCCCATGCGGCGAGGGACGGTGCCTGGCGGCTCCGCTCGCCCAGCACGGCGTGTCCCGCCTCCCCGCGGCCGAGCCGCCACACGTTGAGCCGGCCGTCGGTGCCGGTCCACCCCATGGTCAGCTCGCCCTGCGACCCTGCCAGCGCCGGTGCCAGCGGGACGGTCCGGCTGCTGCTCATGGTCGATCCCTGCGATGACATGGAATCGCTGACCAGCGCGTAGCTGCGATGTCGGAAGGTCTGCTTGCCCTCCAGGTCACGGCCGTCGCCCGACGACGCGACGTTGAGGCGCATGTTGGACCCGGTCCAGCCCAACTGCAGGCGTCCCCTCGCCGACGTCACCGCACAGGCCGCCGCGGACCGCTCCCCCAGCACGACGTCGTCTCCTCGCATGAACCCGTCATGACCGTTCACGGAGACGACCGCCCATATGTCCGTCCGCCCACCACGCACAGTGTGCACCTTCGCCAGGCCCGACCACGTGGATCGCGATCGACGTCGAGGTCCACGGCGGCCGGACGGGCGTGGGCCGCCGGGCGACAACCGGTGCGTCCGGACGCAGTTGTAACCGGAGCAAAGACTCCGTATAGTAATCGGAGTGCAGACTCCGATTATGGGAGGACCGATGTTCAGGGAGATCTCGTTGTGCTTCCTCGCCGGGCTCATGGCGGCGAACGCCGTGCCCCACTTCGTGCGCGGCATCACCAAGGAGCGCTTCCCGTCGCTGGTCGGCAACGGCCCGCTACCCAACCTCCTCGCGGGTTGGAGCGGTCTCGTCCTCGCCGCGGTCCTCTCCTGGACCGCCGCGGTCGATCACGCCGTCGCTGGGGTCGCCGCCGCCTTCGTAGGGGCGCTCGTCATTGGCGTCTTCCACGCCACCCACGGCGCGTTCGGCCGATCCGAGACATGACGGACGGAAGGCCGCCACGGGCCGACGCCCGGCGCAACCGGGCGCGGATCCTCGAGGCCGCCCATGCCGTCTTCTCGAGCCGTGGTGTGTCGGCCCCCACTGAGGACATCGCGCGTACGGCGGGCGTCGGGATCGGCACCGTGTTCAGGCACTTCCCGACCAAGGAGGCGCTGATCGAGGCGGTGATCCTCATTCGTCTCGAACGCTTGAGGGAGCAGGGCGAGTTGCTGGCAGGGGCCGACGACCCGGGAGCGGCCTTCTTCGAGTTCCTCTCGTCGGTCGTCGACAGCTCGCGCACCAAGCTCACGCTGGTTGATGCCCTCGGCCCGGCCGACGCCGTCGCCGCGCTGTCCGACACACCCGAGGGCCAGGATCTCCGGCGGCTCGTCGACCGCATCCTGCGGCGGGCGCAACGTGCCGGCGCCGTACGGGCCGATGTCGGCGTCAACGAGGTGATCGGTCTCATGGTGGGCTGCTCGCGGGCGGCACAGTACGCCGGACACGATCAACGCGCGGTCCAACGCATGCTGTCGGTGGTCTACGACGGCCTCCGCGCTCACAGGTGAACGGCGGCAACCGCCGTCATCCTGACGACTCGCTGGACCTGAGATCCCGCCCATCAGCGAGTGTCGATCCAGCCCGTCGGCTCACCGCGGCGCGGCTTGGTCGTGGTGGTCCACGACCCGCTGGAGACCAGACGCGATCGTCCATCGTTCGGCGTCCGTGAGAAGCGCGGTGAAGTGTCGTTCGATGCCCCGGAGATACACCGGCGCCGCGCCACGAAACGCATGGCGGCCCTTGGGGGTGAGGCAGGCGAGGGTCGCTCGCCCGTCATCGGGATCGGGCAGGCGTTCGACGAGCCCATCGGCCTCGAGGTCGTCGACCAGGCGGCTGACCCGGCTGCGGGACAGCACGACCCGCTCACCCAGGTCCTGCATGCGGAGGCGCCGGCCGGGGGCGCTGTTCAGCTCGAGCAGGACGTCGTAGACCGACAGCGGGATCATCCCGGCGGCGGCGAGGTCGGCCTCGATGGCCCGCACCACGCGGTGCTGGGCCATCAGCACCCCTCGCCAGGCGGCCACCCGGTCATCGACGTCGTCCATGGAGGGCTCAGCCTAGCGAAGTTGTGTGCATCTGCACGTATTCGCGCTATTGTGTGCAGACGCACAGAACTGAGGAGTCGTGATCATGACAGAGACCGCCATCCGCACCGTCGACGGCGTCGAACTTCCCGCGTCTGGGGTCTGGACCGTGGACCCCGGCCACGCGGAGGTCGGCTTCGTCGGCCGCCACTTCGGGTTGACAAAGGTCCGGGGCCGCTTCACCGGGGTCGAAGGGACGGTGCATGTCGGGAAGGACATCGCCGAGTCGACCGTCGAGGTCATGATCGACATGGCCACCGTCGAGTCCGGCTCCGCCGACCGAGACGCCCACCTGCGCTCCGAGGACTTCTTCCACGTCGACGAGCACCCCACCGCGACGTTCCGCTCTACGGCCATCACCGCGGCCGGATCCGCCGGCACCGTCAGCGGGGAACTCACCATCAAAGGCGTCACGCGCCCCGCGACGCTCGACGTCGAGTACCTGGGTTACGCCCGGGACCCCTGGGGCAACGATCGGGCGATCTTCAGCGCCTCGACCGCGATGAACCGGGAGGACTGGGGGTTGACCTGGAACATGGTCCTCGACACCGGCGGGCTGCTGGTCTCGAAGGACATTCGCCTCGAGATCGAGGCTGAGCTCATCCGCCAGTGACCGCCTCCACGACGGCGGTGCAGGCTCGCCTGCGGCGCGACTTCGATCCCTTCGACGCCGTACGGTTCGTCGTCGTGGTGTAGGCCGCGTCGCTCCGCGATCACGGCGCGCCAGAAGGATGATCGCCGTCCCGGGTCGACCGGCGGCGGACACGGATCACAACAGGGAAGGGATGCCTGCATGTCGTTCGTCCTGGTCGAGAAGCCGCGGCCGCACATCAGCCTCGTCACGCTGAACCGTCCGGAGCGGATGAACGCCATGGCGTTCGATGTGATGATCCCGTTCCGGGAGGCGCTCGAAGAGATCAGCCACGACAACGACACGCGCGTGGTGGTGGTGACGGGCGCCGGCGACGGGTTCTGCTCCGGCGCCGACCTCACCGATTCGGGTCACATCCCGAACATCGCCGGGCTCACCGTGCCCACGATCTCGCTCCGGGCGATGGAGCTGCTCGACGACGTGATCCTCACCCTCCGGAAGATGCACCAGCCGGTCATCGGTGCCATCAACGGAGCCGCCATCGGCGGCGGCTTCTGCCTGGCGATGGCGTTGGACATCCGGATCGCGTCGGAGGACGCGTATTTCCGAGCGGCCGGCATCAACAACGGGTTGTCGTCCACCGAGCTGGGCCTCAGCTATCTGCTGCCGCGCGCCATCGGCTCGTCACGGGCCTTCGAGATCATGCTGACCGGACGCGACATCGACGCCGCCGAGGCCGACCGCATGGGGATGGTCTCCCGGGCCGTGCCGGGTGACGCCCTGCTCGACACATGCTTCGACGTGGCCGACCGGATCATCGGGTGGAGTCGCGTCGGCGTCGAGATGACGAAGCGGCTGCTGTGGGGGAGCCTCGACGCGTCGAGCCTGTCCGCGCACATGCACCACGAGGGGGTGGCTCAGCTCTTCGTCCGCAACCTCACCGGCAACTTCGAGGAGATGATCCGGGCCCGCAACGAGGACCGCACCCCGGTCTATCTCGACGACGTGAGCCAGCGGGACGCGCCGACGCCGTAGCTCCCGTGGGTCGGACAACCCAGGCGACGCCATGTCGCGGCGAACTCGGGAAGCCGCGCCGATTGCCGGCCGCCGTGCGTCACCCGGTGGTATCGACGCGATCTCGCACGTCGGCGGCCCCAGCCGTCTCCCGGGCACAGTGGGCGCAGCAGTAGAACCGTCCGTCGACCTCGACGCCGTGGCCGATCACCTTGCATCCGCAATGTTCACAGATCGGCGCCAAGCGGTGGATGGCACATTCGAAGCTGTCGAAGATGTGCCGCTGTCCGGCCGCTGTCACTTCGATCGCCTTGTCGTAGTCGTTCCCGCAGACCTCACACGTCGGCATGATCTGGCTCCCCTCTCACGGTCTCGGGTGCTCGTCTCGGCCGCCGGCCCGGCCGGCAGAACCGAACGGCGGGGCCTGACCAGTGGTCCCCGCCACCGGCCGCCTTCTACCCATCTCCACGACCCGAACGCCGCGTTGGCCCCGGAGTTTGCAGCAGTCGGTATGTGCCGGCACGCGCGGCGAGAACGGTGCGACCGGCTGTCGGACGAGCCGCCGATGACGGGCCGGCGGAAGAGCGGGCGGCCTGCGCTCGAGGATCAGCCGCTCGGGTAGCCCCTCAGGCCCTCAGCCGGCGGAGGTGCCAGCCGATGCCGATGGCGACGAGGCCGTGGACCACCGCACGGATACCCACCAGGACGGCGAGCACGACCAGGGTCGCATCCGGCCAGGCGAGCACGATCAGTCCGACGACGGTGCCGACGAGGCCGATGCCGAGCTGGAGGCCCCAGTCGGGCCGGATCCGCCGCTGACTCAGCGCCCATCCAGCCCGGAGCAGGCCGGTGACCAGCAAGGCCGCACCCGCCGCTACGGCGAGCACCCAGAGGGTGATGTCGGGCCAGACGAGGACAACGGCGCCGGCGACGACCAGGACGGCGCCAGCCGCCCACGCCACCCAGCCAAGGTCGTATTCGCTCAGCGCCGCCGCCTCCACGAAGCCGCCGACGATCAGCGACACGCCGACGAGCACGGCGAGCACGGTCACCGACTCGTAGAGGTTCGTGAGCAGCCACAGTCCGAAGACAACCAGTGCCAGGCCGGCGAGCATCGGGATCCACCAGCTCCGCGGATCGACGTCGCGGTACTCGACCGGGCGGGGCGGCGGCGGGACGGAGGCTCCGATGTCGGTCACGTCTGTCTCCCTTCGCAAGGCGTGGCCGCATCGTCGGTGGATTGTCCGGTTCGTGGCATCACCCGTGGCGGATGATCCGGCACTGTCTCCGTTCGGCTACGTGATATGAGCCGACCGCGTCGGTCAGCCGCCAGTACACGGCGAAGGAGGCCCATGGCGATCACAGCATTCTTGTGGGGGCGCTGGGCGGCGCCGCGCCCGAGGGCGCTGGGGGGGGCTGGATCGGGCACCCTCGCGGCTCAGGACGTGACGACCGGCAGGCTCTCCCAGCCGCGCACCGTCGACGTCCGGGCCTGGACGGCGTTGTCCCAGTCGATCTCCCACGACGGGAACCGCTTCAGGACCTCGTCGAGCGCGACACGGCCCTCGAGCCGCGCCAGGGCTGCGCCGAGACAGAAGTGGATGCCGTAGCCGAAGGACAGGTGGTGATCGATCCTGCGGCGGACGTCGAACCGCTCGCCGTCGGGGAACTTGCGCTCGTCGCGGTTCGCCGAGGCGTTCAGCAGCAGCATGACGCTGCCCTCGGGGACGACCTGCCCGTCGTGCTCGACGTCCGTGGTGACGTAGCGGGCCTGGACGGGGGACGGCGGTTCGAACCGCAGCAGCTCCTCGATGGCGTTCGGGATCAGGCTGCGGTCCTCGACCAGGTCCCGTCGCTGGTCGGGATGATCGGCGAGCACCTTGCCGGTCCAACCGATGAGCCGCGTCGTGGTCTCGTTGCCCGCCGCGGCGAGCAGGTTGACATAGCCGACCACCTCGGCGCGAGTGAGACGGCGCCGCGTCCCCTCGGTGTCCTCGTACTCGGCCCGCAGCAGCTCCGTCATCAGGTCGTCGGACGGGTGCTCCGCCCGCCAGTCGATGTACTCCTCGAACGCGCTGGCCTGGTCGCTGAGGTCGATGTCGGGCATCGTGCCCTCTTCGAGGCGCAGTCCGTCGTCGATGCGGTCGCGGATGGCCTCCTGGTCCTGTTCGGGGATGCCGAGAAGCATGCCGATCGTTCGCATGGGCATCTGGGCGCCGAGGTCGCGGATGAAGTCGAAACCGCCGGCGCCCACGAGCGGGTCGAGCGCTCTGGCGCAGAAGTCCCGCACCTTCGGTTCAATCGCGTTCATCTTGCGCGGCGTGAACACCCGGGACAGCAGGCCGCGGTGGAGGTCGTGGTTGGGCGGGTCCTCGAAGATGATCGACCCCGGCGGGATCTCCATGCCGCTCTTGATCACTTCGAGGACGCTGCCCTTGGCCGAGCTGTACGTCCGCCAGTCGACCAGGCCGCGTTCGACATCTGCGAAGCGGCTCAGCGCGAAGAAGTCGTAGCGCTCGTTGTAGTAGACGGGCTGCTCCTCGCGCAGACGCCTCCAGATGGGGTACGGGTCAGCGTCGATCTCGAAGTCGAACGGGTCGTAGTACACGTCGGCGGTGCCGGTTGCGCTCATCGCTGTGTCCCCTCTCGCAGTCGTTCCAGTGTCGAGCTCACGGTGCCGGCGCCACCGAGATGGCCTTCACGTCGAGGAACTCGTCGAGCCCCTCGCTGCCGAGCTCACGGCCGAAGCCGCTCGCCTTGACGCCACCGAACGGCGCCGCCGGATCCATGCTGTAGGGCTGGTTGACCCCGAAGGTGCCGGTGCGGACCCGGTGGGCGACCGCGAGGCCGCGGTCGACATCCGCGGTCCACACGGAGCCCGAGAGCCCGTAGTCGGAATCGTTGGCGAGCCGGACCGCGTCGTCCTCGTCGCGGTATGGGATCACGGTGAGCACCGGCCCGAAGATTTCCTCACGGGCGATGCGCATGCCGTTGTCGACGTCGGCGAACAGCGTCGGACGCACGTACCAGCCCCGGTCGACGCCGTCGGGGAGGTCGGTGCCGCCGACCACCAGGCGGGCCCCCTCCTTCTCTCCGAGCGAGATGTAGTCGCGGACCCGCTCCTGCTGCCGGCGGGCGACCAGCGGGCCGATCTCGGTCGAGCGGTCGTGGGGGTCGCCCACGACCAGCTCGTCGACGGTCGCGGCCAGCGCGCCGACCATCTCGCCGTACCGTGACTCGGGAACGAGGTAGCGCGTCTGCGCGACGCAGGCCTGCCCGCCGTTCATCAGGCCGGCGACGCGGGCGCCGGCGGCGACCGCCGCCGGGTCGGCGTCGTCGAGCACGACTGCGGCCGACTTGCCGCCGAGCTCGAGGCTCACCCGCGTGAGGTTGGCCGCACATGCCGCGGCGACCTGCCGTCCGGCGGCGGTGGAGCCCGTGAACGCGACCTTGTCGACGCCCGGGTGCCCGACGAGGTGCTCCCCCACCACTCGATCGCCGGGCAGCACGCTGACGACGCCCGGCGGCAGGCCCAGTTCGTCGATCATCTCGGCGAGCAGGAGGGCGTCGAGGGGGGTCTCCGGCGCCGGCTTGAGCACGACGGCGCAACCGGCGAGGAGCGCCGGCGCCAGCTTCACCACGATCGAGAACTGCGGCATGTTCCACGGCACGATGGCGGCGACGACCCCGACGGGCTCCTTGCGGAGCGTCACGTCCTGCCCGTAGTACCCAGGCCGCACCTCTTCCCACCGGTGGGCCTCGGCGACGTCGGCGAACGCGCCGAGCATGGTGCACGGCAGGGTTGCCTGGGCGAGCTTCGAGAACGTGATGGGCGCACCCATCTCGGCCGTGATGAGCTCGGCCATCTCACGCCGGCGCTCGCCGTAGAGGGCGGCGAGCCCGCGGAGGGCGTCGACGCGCTCGGACGGGTCGAGCCCGGGCCAGGGGCCCTCGTCGACGGCCGCCCGGGCGGCGGCGACGGCCCGGTCGACGTCGCGGGGACCGGCGGCCGGGGCCCGCCCGATCACGCCCTCGGTGTGGGGCGAGATCACGTCGAAGGCGCCGCCGTCGCTCGGCGGCGTCCATTCCCCTCCGATGTACAGGCTGCCTTCGTGACCCACCGGTCCCCTCCCGGGCTGCTTCCTCGCGGATGTTGAGACTAACGTTACACTCTGACAAGAAGATTGTTCTCAGAGCGATTGTTCTCAGAGCGATGGCTTTCAGCACGTCTGTTCACCACACGTTCGACGGAGGAGGGGCGCGCGATGCGCATCGGGGTGATGATCGGCCCGGAGCGGGGCCGCTATGCGACCAAGGTCGACCGGCTGCGCGCCGACGCACGGTGGGCCGAGGAGGCCGGCCTCGCCACGGTGTGGATCCCCCAGATCCCCGACGAGTTCGACGCGCTGACGGCGGCCGCCCTGGTGGGCACCGAGACGACCCGCGTCGAGATCGGCACGGCGGTGGTGCCCGTGCAGCCCCGGCACCCGATCGCCCTCGCGCAGCAGGCGCTGTCGGTCCAGGCCGTGTGCGGCGGCCGGCTCTCGCTGGGCCTCGGCGTGTCGCACCACTGGGTCATCGACGAGATGCTCGGGCTGCCCTACGAGCATCCCGCCCTCACGATGCGCTCGCACCTCGACGTGCTCGACCAGGCCCTGCGCGGGCCGGGCACCGTCGACGTCGAGAACGAGCTGTTCCGGGTGCACAACCCTCTCGACATCACCGACGTGGCCCCCACACCGGTGCTGATCGCCGCACTCGGTCCGCTGATGCTGCGGCTGGCCGGCGAGCGCAGCGACGGCACGATCCTCTGGCTGGCCGACGAGCGGGCGATCGCCACGTACATCGCCCCCCGCATCACTCGGGCCGCCGAGGCCGCCGGTCGGCCGGCACCGCGCATCGTCGCCGGCATCCCGGTGTGCCTCTGCCGAGACCAGGAGGTCGACGCCGCCGTCGAGCGGGCGAACCGCATCCTCGCCGAGGCCGAAGTCTCGCCCAACTACCAGCGGCTGCTCGACCAGGGCGACGCCCGCAACGTCGGCGACATCCTCGCCGCGGGCAGCGAGGCCACCATCGAGAAGCGCCTGCGAGCCTTCGCCGACGCGGGGGTCACCGACGTCTCGGTGCGGGTGGTGCCGCTGGGGAACGGCCGCGACGAGCTGCTGGCGTCGCTGCGGCGCACGCGTGACCTGCTCGGCTCGCTGGCCGTCACTATTTGAGGATCCGTCGTCCTCACACTTGCACTCTTGTTCTCATGAGCGACAATGAGGTTCTCGCCCTGGAGGAGAGATCGATGCCCAGCTCAGCACTCGACATCCCGGTGTTCGACGCCGACAACCACCTCTACGAGACGCAGGACGCCCTGACGAAGTTCCTGCCCGATCGCTACAAGCGCGCGATCGACTACGTCGACGTGCGGGGCCGCACCAAGATCGTCATCCGCGGCCGGATCAGCGACTACATCCCCAACCCCACCTTCGAGGTCGTGGCGCGCCCCGGGGCGCAGGAGGACTACTTCCGGCACGGCAACCCCGAGGGCAAGACCCGCCGCGAGATCTTCGGCGAGCCGATGCGGTCGATCCCCGCCTTCCGTGAGCCCGAGCCGCGCCTGGAGCTCATGGACGAGCAGGGCATCGACCGCTCGCTCATGTTCCCCACCCTCGCCAGCCTGGTCGAGGAGCGCATGCGCGACGATCCCGAGCTCACTCATGCCGCCATCCACGCCCTCAACCAGTGGCTGCACGAGACCTGGTCCTTCGACTACGAGGGCCGCATCTTCGCCACGCCGGTCATCACCCTGCCCATCGTGGAGCGGGCCATCGAGGAGCTCGAGTGGGTGGTCGAGCGGGGGGCGCGCGTCGTGCTCATCCGGCCGGCGCCGGTCCCCGGCTACCGCGGCCCCCGCTCGTTCGCCCTGCCCGAGTTCGACCCCTTCTGGGAGAAGGTGGTCGAGGCCGACATCCTCGTCGCCCTGCACTCGTCCGACAGCGGCTACGAGCGCTTCACCAACGAGTGGATGGGCAGCGACAGCGAGATGCTGCCGTTCCAGCCCCAGGCGTTCCGCATGCTGTCCCAGTGGCGGCCCGTCGAGGACGCCGTCTCGGCCCTCATCTGCCACGGCGCGCTGTCCCGCTTCCCGCGGCTGAAGGTGGCCGTCATCGAGAACGGCAGCATCTGGGTCGAGCCGCTGCTGCGCAACCTCGCCGACGTCTACAAGAAGATGCCGCAGGACTTCCTCGAGGACCCCGTCGCGGTGTTCAAGCGGAACGTCCACGTCAGCCCGTTCTGGGAGGAGGACCTGGGCGCGCTGGCCGAGCTCATCGGCGACGAGCGTGTGTTGTTCGGGTCCGACTATCCGCACCCCGAAGGGCTGGCCGACCCCGCCAGCTACGCCAACGAGCTCGCCGGGCTGCCCGATGAGACCGTCCGCAAGATCATGGGCGGCAACCTGGCGCGGCTGATGAACGTGGAGGACGCAGTCATCCGATGACGCACGGCTTGGGGACGATCCCGGCGATGGCCGCGGCCACCGCCGAGCGGTTCGGCGACCGGCTCGCCGTCGCGGACGGCGACACGCGGCTCACCTACGCGGAGCTGCACGACGAGGCGCGGACCTTCGGCGCCGCTCTCGCGGGCTCGGGCATCCAGGCCGGCGACCGCGTCGCCATCTGGGCGCCCAACAGCGCGGAGTGGATCGTCGCCGTGCTCGGCCTTCTCCAGGCAGGGGCTGTGCTCGTCCCGGTGAACACGCGGTTCAAGGGCGCCGAAGCCGTCGACATAGTGTCCCGCAGCAGGGCGCGGGCGCTGGTCACGGTCACCGACTTCCTCGGCACTGACTACGTGGGTCTGCTCGAGGCCGCCGGCACGGAGCTGCCCGACCTGCAGACCGTCGTGGTGGCCCGCGGCCCTGTGCCGGACGGCGCCGAGCCGTGGGACGGGTTCCTGGCGCGGGCCAGCGACGACACGCGGGCCGAGGTCGACCGGCGCCGCGCGGATGTCAGCGAGGACGACCCCTCCGACATCCTGTTCACGTCGGGCACGACGGGCGTGCCGAAGGGCGTTGTCATGACGCACGGTCGCACGCTCTGCGTGGCCACCGACTGGGTTGCGATGACCGGCCTGGGCCCCGACGACCGGTACCTCATGGTCAACCCGTACTTCCACATGTTCGGGCTGAAGGCCGGCATCCTCGCCTGCGTCGCCAGCGGGGCGGCCATGCTCCCCGAGCCGGTGTTCGACGTCGACCGCGTGCTGGCGCGCGTGGCCGAGGAGCGCGTCACGGTGCTGCCGGGGCCGCCGACGCTCTACCAGTCGCTCCTCGATCGATACAGAAAGGCACCCACCGAACCCAGCAGACCCGCAACAGGTGCCCTTCGGTATCGAGACCACCCCGACCCCGACCGCCATGACCTGTCGACCCTGCGGGTGGCCGTCACCGGCGCGGCCGACATCCCCGTCACGCTCATCCGCCGGGTCGTCGACGAGCTGCCATTCCCCACCGTCGTCTCGGGCTACGGGCTCACCGAGGCCGGCACGGCGAGCGCCACGTCCCTCGACGACGACCCCGAGATCATCGCCACGACCGTCGGGCGGGCGCGCCCGGGCTTCGAGATCCGCATCGCCGACGACCAGGACCGCGACGTGCCGGCCGGCGAGACCGGCGAGATCATGCTGCGGGGCCCCAGCGTGATGGCCGGCTACCTCGACGACCCTGACGCGACGGCGCAGGCGCTCTCGTCCGAAGGATGGCTGCGCACCGGGGACCTCGGCGTCCTCGACGACCGCGGCTACCTGCGGATCGTCGGCCGGGCCAAGGACATGTTCATCGTCGGCGGCTTCAACGCCTACCCGGCCGAGATCGAGAGCCATCTGCTGCGCCACCCCGAGGTGCGGCAGGCGGCCGTGATCGGCATCCCCGACGAGCGGCTCGGCGAGGTCGGCATGGCCTTCGTCGTGACACGGTCGGGCGACCCGGCGGTCGGCGCCGAGATCCTGGCCTGGTGCCGCGACGAGATCGCCAACTACAAGGTCCCGCGGGCGATCGAGATCGTCGACGAGCTGCCCGTGAACGCCACCGGCAAGGTGGAGAAGAACGCGCTGCGGGCCCGCGCCGGCCAGGGCCGACCGGTGTCGGCCCCGTGAGCGAGCGGAGCGAGCGAACGGTCAGCACGACCTCGCGTGACCGCGACTCCGGTGCCGGGCGGAACGGGCTCGGTGCGCTCGACGGCCTGCGGGTGGTCGAGCTGGGCGTGTGGGTGGCGGCGCCGGCGACCGCGGCGCTGCTCGCCGACTGGGGCGCCGACGTCATCAAGGTCGAGCCGCCGAGCGGCGACCCCATGCGCGGCGTCTTCGGGTCGCTCGGCATCGGCGACGACATGCCCAACCCGGCGTTCGCGCTCGACAACCGGGGCAAGCGCAGCATCGCGCTCGACCTGCGCGAGCCGGAGGCCCGCGAGCGTCTCGACGACCTCCTCGAGACGGCCGACGTCTTCATCAGCAACCTCCGCCCCGACGCGCTCGACAAGCTCGGGCTCGAGCCGGAGGCGACCGTCGCCCGCCACCCCCGCCTCGTCTACTGCAGCGTCAGCGGCTACGGCCTTCACGGCGACGACCGGAACCGTCCCACCTATGACATCGGCGCCTTCTGGGCCCGCTCGGGCCTGGCGTCGCAGATGGCCGACGGCGAGGGCAGCCCGCTCAACGCCCGCGGCGGCATCGGCGACCACATCACCGGGCTCGCCGCGCTCTCGGGCGTGCTCGCCGCCGTGCTCGAGCAGCGCCACACCGGTCGGGGGCGGGTCGTCGAGGTGTCGCTGCTCCGGACGGGCGCCTACGTGCTCGGGTGGGACCTCGGCATCCAGATGTCCCTCGGCAAGGTCGCCGGCTCCGAGCCCCGGCACCGCAACCAGGCGCCGCTGATGAACCCGTACCGCGCCGCCGATGACCGCTGGTTCTTCTTCACCGGGCTCGAGGCCGCCCGCCACATCCCAGCCGTGTGCCGGGCCCTCGGTCGCCCCGACCTGCTCGACGACCCCCGCTTCGCCGACGCCAAGGCGATACGGCGGCATCGCACCGAGGTCATCGCCGTGCTCGACGAGATCGTCGCCGAGCGCCCGCTCGCCGAGTGGGCCGAGCGCTTCGAAGCCGAGGGCGTCTGGTGGGCGCCGGCGCAGACGCCGGCCGAGGTGGTGCACGATCCGCAGCTGGTCGCCAACGACGGCTTCGTCGAGCTGGAGGGCGGCGCCGTGCGGTCGGTCAACGGCCCCGTCACCTTCTCCGGGCTTCCCGCCGCGCAGCGGGCGCACGTGCCGACCGTGGGCGAGCACACCGACGAGGTGATGGCCGAGCTGGCCGCCCGGGCGAGCGATGCTGCGGGCGGGGGCCGCGCCGCCGGCGGCAGCGGTGTCCCGGGCGCCACGACGAACACCTGAGGACACGGCATGGCACTGCACGTGGACGCCGTCTCCCTCGCCGGCAAGGTCGCGGCCGTCACCGGCGGCGGCGCCGGGTTGGGCCGAGGCATCGCCGCCGGCCTCGCCGCCTTCGGAGCCGACGTCGCCATCTGGGAGCGCGACCGCGAGAGCTGTGCCTCCGCCGCCGAGGCGATCGGCGGCGTCGCGGTCGTCACCGACGTCCGCGACGCCGACCAGGTCGATCGGGCCGTGGCGGCGACCCTCGACCGCTACGGCCGGATCGACATCCTCGTGAACAACGCCGGGGGCGTGTTCGCCTCGTCGATCCTCGAGGTGTCCGAGAAGGGCATCGACGCCCTCTACCGGGCGAACCTGAAGCACGTCATCCTCTGCACCCAGCGGGTCGGCCGGGTCATGGTGGCCGCCGGGAACGGGGGCAGCATCATCAACGTCGCGTCGATCGAGGGGGTGCGGGCGGCCCCGGGGTACGCCGCTTACGCCGCGGCCAAGGCCGGGGTCCTCAACGTGACCAAGACCGCCGCGCTCGAGCTGGCGCCCCACCAGATCCGCGCGAACGCCCTGGCGCCCGACATCACGTGGACCGAGGGCCTGGCGCAACTGGCCGCGGCGTCCGGCGACGGCCGGAGCGCGGCCGAGCGGGAGGCCAGGACGGCCCTGACGGTGCCGTTGGGGCGCCTCGGACACGTCGACGACCTCGCGGGAGCCGCCGTCTTCCTCGCCTCGGGCCTGTCGACCTACGTCACGGGTCAGACCCTCCACGTCGACGGGGGCACGTCCGCTGCCGGAGGCTGGTACCACCATCCCGACACGGGCGACTACGTCACCGGAGCACCCTGACCCCTGGGGCGGCGACGGCGTCTCAGCCGGCGCCGGGGATCCCCGAGTGGTGCGCCATCCCCGTCACCGGTCGATGTCGTCCTTCGCATGGCGACCGCCATTGCCTCGCTCCCCTGCGTCGGGCTCCGGTCAGTGGGCCGCGTCAGGACCGTCTCACCCGCTGCGGGCCCGCGCCAGCAGGCCCCGTGCGATCACCAGCCGTTGGATCTCGTTCGTGCCCTCGCCGATCACCATCAGGGGGGCATCGCGGTAGTAGCGCTCCACCGGGAACTCGGTCGTGTAGCCGACGCCACCGTGGATGCGCATCGCCTCGGTGGCCACCTCGAGCGCGGTCTCGCTGGCGAACAACTTCGCCATGCCCGCCTCGACGTCACAGCGAAGACCGGCGGCCTTGCGCTCGGCGGCGTTGCGGGTGAGCAGCCGCGCCGCCTCGACGCGGGTGGCCATGTCGGCCAGCTTGAGCTGGATGGCCTGGTGCTCGCCGATGGGCTTGCCGAAGGTGGTGCGCTGCTGCGCGTAAGCGAGCGCGGCCTCGAAGGCGGCCCGGGCGACGCCCACGGCGCGGGCGGCGATGTTGATGCGGCCGATCTCGAGCACACCGAGGATCTGGGCGAGGCCCCGGCCCGGCTCGCCGACGAGGTTGGCGGCCGGGATGCGGTGGTCGACGTAGGCCATCTCGACGGTCTCGACGCCCTTGTAGCCCAGCTTGCCCACGTGCTTGCTGACCGAGATGCCCTCGAACGCCGGCCCGGGCTCCTTGTCGACGATGAACGCCGAGATGCCCTCCGCGGTGCGGGCGGCCAAGGCGACGATGCCGGCCCGCTCGCCGTTCGTCACCCACGCCTTGGTGCCGTTGAGCACGTACTCGTCGCCGTCGCGCTGAGCCCTGCAGGCGATGTTGCGGGTGTCGCTGCCGGCGTCGGGCTCGGACAGCGACAGGGCGCCCCGCCGTTCGCCGGTCGCCATCGATGGCAACCACCGCTGCTTCTGCTCGTCGCTGCCGTGGTGCAGGACGAGCGTGGCCGCCATCGTGTGCGTGTTGACGATGCCGGTCAGGCTCATCCAGCCGAAGGCCAGCTCCTCGATGATGCCGATGTAGGTCAGCAGGTCGAGGCCCAGCCCGCCGTAGGCCTCGGGGATGGTGACGCCGAACAGGCCCAACCCGCGCATCTGCTCGACGATCTCGGCCGGAAACCGGTCCTCGCGCTCGAGGTCGGCGGCGACGGGTGCGACCTCGCGGGTGACGAAGCGACGGACCGTCTCGATGATCTCGCGCCGGGTCTCGGGATCGGTCCCGGCGAGGGCGGGGCTGGACGCGATCATGATTGGGAACAGTACACACGGCTGGTGTTGACGTCGATCTCACCAGCGGAGAACAATGTTTCCAATGGCGACGCTGATGCACCGCGGCCTCGAGCGGGCCGCCGACCGTTTCGGGGATCGCGTTGCCGTGCGGGCGGGGGACGAGCGGTCGACCTTCCGCGAGCTCGACGGCCTCGCCAACGCGTTCGCCCACCGTCTGTTGGCCCAGGGTGTCGGCCCCGGCGGGCGCGTGGCGGTGATGACGTCCAACCGGGTCGAGTTCGTCGCCGTGGTCCACGCCATCTCGAAGGTGGGGGCGGCCGCGGTGCTGCTGAGCCCGGCCTGGAAGGCCGTCGAGGTCGACCACGCCCTCCGGCTGACCTCACCCCGCCACGCCGTCGTCGACGGTCCCGCGGCGCCGCTGCTCGCCGACCGGCTGGGCCGCGACGCCGTCACCGACCTCGACGACCCCGCGACGGCCGGGGAGGTCGTGGCGTACCGCCGAGCCCGGCCCGCGACCGCCGACGCGCACGACACCGACGACGTGGTCCTCGTGTTCAGCTCGGGTACCACGGGGCTCCCCAAGGCCGTGCGCCACACGCACCGGTCGATCGGCCACGCCACTTTGCACTGGTGTGCCGCCCTCGGCCTCGGAGCCGACGACCGGTTCCAGGTGGCGACACCGCCATCGCACATCCTCGGCCTGCTCAACCTGCTCGCTGCGGCCGAGGCCGGCGCCACCGTGCGGCTGCACCGGCGGTTCGATCTGGACGAGCTGCTGCGTCGCATCGCCACCGAGCACATGACTCTCGAGATGGCCGTCGCGCCCATCGCACTGGCGATGGCGAACCACCCCGCGCTCGAGGAGTACGACCTCTCGTCGCTGCGCTACATCATGTGGGGCGCCACCCCGGTGACCGAGAGCGTCGCCGAGGTCGTCACAGAACGCACCGGAGTCCGCTGGCTAGCGGCGTACGGCGCCAGCGAGCTGCCGGTGATCGCCGCCAACCCCGTCGGCGATCCGTCCGCATGGCGCCTGGACTCCGCCGGCCTCCCGCCCGCGGGCGTCGAGCTGCGCGTCGTGGACCTCGACAGCGGCGAGCTCCTCGGGGCCGGCGACACCGGTGAGATCCAGGCCCGTAGCCCGTCGGTCATGGCCGGCTACCTGCCCGACGACGCCAACGACGGCGCGTTCGCCGAGGGCTGGTACCGCACCGGCGACGTCGGGTGGCTCGAGCCCGAGGGTTGGGTCCACCTCACCGACCGCTCGAAGGAGATGATCAAGGTGAACGGCTTCCAGGTGGCGCCCGCCGAGGTGGAGGCCGTGCTGCACGGTCACCCGGCCGTGGTGGATTGCGCGGTCTTCGGCGTCGCCGACCAGCGGGCCGGCGAGGTTCCTGTGGCCGCCGTCCAGCTCGATCCCCACCGGGCCGTGGCCGAGGGCGAGCTCGAACGGCTCGTGGCCGACTCGCTGGCGACGTACAAGCACCTGCGGCGCGTCATCGAGGTCGACGCCATCCCCCGGCTGCCGTCCGGCAAGGTGCTGCGCCGCACGCTGCGCGACGAGTGGGCGCCCGTGGTGGCCGGGGACAAGGAGGACTGAGATGGACGTCCGCCTCTCCCCCGAGCAGCACGCGCTGCGCGACTCGGCGGCCCGGGTCGCCGACCGGCTCGGGCCGCACGCGGTCGGCGAGCTCGACGACGTCGAGCGGGTGACGAAGCTCGACGCCGCCGTCGCCGCCTCCGGGTGGCGCGAGCTGCGCACGGCCACCGACGACGGCGAGCCGTGGGCCTCGGGCGTCGAGAGCGCCCTGGTCGCGGAGGAGCTAGGCCGTGGGCTCGCCGACGCCGCGTTCCTCGGGCCCACCCTTGCCGCGGAGCTGCGGCGGCTGGCCGGCGCTCCCCCGGCGGCGGCCCCCGAGACCGTGGCGCTGGCGCCCGACCTGTCGGCGCTCGCCCGCCGCCCGCACGGGGCACCGGCCGGGGACGGCGTGGCGGTCGACGCGGAGGGTTCGGCGTCGGCCCTTTTGTTCATGCCGACTGCCGGCGGCCACACCCTGGCGCAGGTGGCCCTGCCCGAGGGCGCCGGCCGTGTCGACCTCACCCGCGCCACGGTGGCCCTCGATCCCACGGCGGCGGTCGTCCCCCTGCCGGACAGCGGGAGGGTCATCACCGACGAGGCGGAGGCGCGCTGGACCGCCCTCGCGCTCGCCCTGACGTCCGCCGACCTCGTCGGCACGATGCGGGGGGCCGTGCAGCTCGCCTCCACGTACGCGAAGGAACGTCGGCAGTACGGCAAACCCATCGGCTCGTTCCAGGCCGTCCAGCACCTGCAGGCCGACGCCTTCGTCGCGGTCGAGGGGTCGGCGAGCGTCGCCCTGCACGCCGCCTGGGCGGTCGACGCACTGCCCACCGCCGACGCGCTGGCCGCCGCCGCGGTGGCCAAGGCCTACTGCGCCCGAGCCGCCCGGAGCGTGTGCGAGACGGCCATCCAGGTCCACGGCGGCATCGGCAACACCTGGGAGTGCCTCGCGCACCTGTACCTCCGGCGAGCCCTCCTGTCGAGCGACATCCTGGGGGGCACCGGCGCCAACCTCGCCCGGGTCCTCACCCACCACCAGATCGGAGCCGCACGTGGACTTCGGTGACTCGCCCGAGGAAGCGGCGTTCCGCACGCGGCTGCGGGCGTGGCTCCGCGACAACAACCCCGGGCTGCCGGCCTCGTCGACCTCCGACGACTACTGGGCCGGGCAGGCCGCGTGGCACCAGGCGCTGTACGACGCCGGCTTCTTCGGCCTGTCGTGGCCCACCGACATCGGCGGGCGGGCACTGCCGAGCGTCTACGACGTGATCGTCGACGAGGAGCTGGCCGCGGCCGGCGCCCCGCCCCGGCCGAGCCTCGGCTACCTGGTGCAAGGGATACTCGAGCACGGCAACGACGACCTCCGGCGCCGGTTCCTGCCCGGCATCGTCAACGGGCGCGACCGGTGGTGCCAGGGGTTCAGCGAGCCCGACGCCGGGTCCGACCTGGCGTCGCTGCGCACGCGGGCCGAGCGCGACGGCGACGACTACGTGATCACCGGCCACAAGGTCTGGACCAGCTACTCCGACGTCGCCGACTGGTGCCTTGTGCTCGCCAGGACCGACCCGGACGTGCCCAAGCACAAGGGCCTGTCCGCCTTCCGGGTATCGATGCGCCAGCCCGGCATCGAGCAGCGGCCGCTCAAGATGATCAACGGCATCACCACCGAGTTCGGCGAGGTCCTCTTCGACGGCGCCCGCGTCCCGGCGTCCGACATGATCGGCGACCCGGGCGAGGGCTGGAAGCTGGCGATGACGGTGGTGAGCCACGAGCGCGAGCCCGGCGAGCTGGGCTACGTCGCCCGCTACAAGAAGCTGGTGAAGGAGCTCACGGGCATGGTGCGCGACGATCCCAACCGGTACGGGCCCGAGCAGGTCCGCGACCTCGGCTGGGCCATCGTCGAGGCCGAGATGCTGCGGCTGCACGTGTGCCGGCGGCTGTCCGACCGCCTCGACGGGATCTCCCACGGTCCCGAGGGCTCGGTCGACAAGCTGCTCATGACCGAGGTCGAGCAGGCGGTCGGCCACGCCGCCCTCGCCGTCGGCGGCGCCGCCCACGGCGACGGGGACGACATGTGGCTGAAGGTGTACCTCTACAGCCGGGCGCAGAGCGTCATGGGCGGCACGTCGCAGATCCAGCGGAACCTCGTCGCTGGCCGCATCCTGGGGTTGCCCACGTGAAGTACGACGTTCCCGACGAGCTGCAGGTCGAGGTCGACGGACCGGTCCGGGTCATCCGCCTGAACCGGCCCGAGAAGTTCAACGCCACCAACCACGAGCTCCACGGGGGCCTCGCGGCTCTGTTTCCCCAGCTCGACGCCGACCCGGAGGCCCGGGTGGCGGTCATCACGGGCAGCGGGCGCGCGTTCTCGGCCGGCGGCGACTTCGCCTACATCGACGAGCTGGTCACCGACGCCGACCGCCGCCGCGAGTCGCTCGTCCACGGCCGGCAGATCGTGACCGGCATGGTGGCGTGCCGGGTGCCGATCGTCGCCGCGGTGAACGGGCCGGCGGTCGGGCTCGGCTGCAGCCTCGTGGCGCTGTCCGACATCGTCTACATGGCCGAGAGCGCCCACCTCGCCGACCCCCACGTGATGGTCGGGCTGGTCGCCGCCGACGGCGGCCCGGTCACGTGGCCCCTGCTCATCAGCCTCCAGCTGGCCAAGGAGTACGCGCTCACCGGCGACAAGATCCCGGCGCAGCGGGCGGCCCAGATCGGCCTGGTCAATCACGTGTGCGCGGACGACGACGTGCTGCACGAGGCCATGGCGTGCGCCCGGCGCATCGCCAAGCTGCCCCAGCGGGCCACCGAGGACACCAAACGCATTCTCAACGTGCACCTCGAGCGGGCCGTGCTGGCCACACTGGACTTCGCGCTGACCGCCGAGGACCGGTCGTTCACGTCGCCCGAGCTGCGGGCCAACCTCGACCGGCTGCTGTCCCGCGACACCTGACGAAGAGGAGCACCCCCCGTGGACTTCGAACTGGACGACGAGCAGCTCGAGTTGCAGCGCGTCGTGCGGGACATCGTCGGGCGAGAGTGCCCGCCCGCGCTCGTGCGGGCCGTCGTCGACGGGAGCGACGACGGCAGCGGGCTGTGGAAGACGTTCGTCCAGCTCGACTGGCCGACCCTGACGGTGCCGGGCGACGACGGCGGCATGGGGATGTCCGCCGTCGAGCTGGTCATCACGCTCGAGGAGCTCGGCCGGGTGGCCGACCCGACTCCGTTCCTCGCGACGACGAGCCAGTACGTCCCGGTGGTGCGCGCGTGTGCCCACGGAGGGCTGCGGACCGAGCTGCTCGGCGCCGTCTGCGCCGGCAGGACGGGTGCGGTGGCCTTCGCCGCCGACGCCGTCCGCGCCCGGCGCGACGGCGGCGGGTGGGTGCTCGACGGGTCGGCGGCCCACGTGATCGACGGCGACCGAGCCGACGAGCTCGCGGTTGTCGCCCGCACCGACCAGGGCATCGGCGTCTTCGTCGTGCCGGCGGGCGTCGCCGCCGCGGCCCGCACGCCGACCTTCGACGCGGCGTTCCACGTCGCCGACATCGAGCTCGGCGGCGTGCACGTCGGCGAGGACCGGGGGTTCGTTGGCCCGGAGGTCGAGGACGGCGTGGCCCGCGCCCGGCAAGAGGCTGTCACGGGCTTGGCCGCGGTGACCGTCGGGGCGTCCCAGCGGGTGCTCGAGATGGTGCTGGGACACATCAAGGACCGCAAGCAGTTCGGCGTGCCGATCGGCTCGTTCCAGGCCGTCAAGCACATGGCGGTCGACATGTACGTCGCCATCGAGCGGGCCCGGGCACTGTGCCACTTCGCCGCGCTCACCATCGCCGAGGACGACCCCCGGCGGGCCCTGGGGGCGTCCCTGGCCAAGGCCGCCGCCGGCGACTGCCAGCGCCTCGTGGCCCGCCACGGCGTGCAGCTCTTCGGTGGCCTGGGCTTCACGTGGGAGAACGACCTGCAGATCTACCTGCGGCGGGCCAAGGTGGGCGAGCCGCTGCTGGGCTCGACCGCCGAGCACCGGGCCGGGGCGGCCCGGTTGGTCCTCGCCCACCAGCATCCGACGGAGGCAGCGTGATGCGGTTGAGCTTCGACGAGCAGACCGAGGCCTTCCGTCGCGAGTTCGTGGCGTGGCTCGACGAGAACGCGCCGGACCCGGCCACGGCCCTTGCCGAGCGGTCGCGGTCGAGCGCCGACATCCCGGCGTGGGCCCGCGAGTGGCAGCGGAAGATGTTCGACGCCGGCTGGCTGGTGCCGGGGAACCCGCCCGAGCACGGGGGCCGGAACGCCTCGCTGGTCGAGGTGTTCGTGCACCAGGAGGAGCTGGGCCGGCGCCACATCTACCCCAGCCACAACCCGCAGGGACTCACGATCATCGCCCCGTCGATCCTCGTGTTCGGCACCGAGGAGCAGAAGCGCCGGTGGGCGGTGCCGGTCCTGCGGGCCGAGATCACCGCGGCGCTGGGCATGAGCGAGCCCGACGCCGGCTCCGACCTGGCCGGCCTCCGCACCCGGGCCGTCCTCGACGGCGACCGGTTCGTGGTCAACGGGCAGAAGGTGTGGACGTCGGGGGCGCACGACGCCGACGTCATCCTGGCCTTCGTGCGCACCGACCCGGATGCGCCGAAGCACAAGGGCATCAGCTGCCTGGTGATCCCCACCGACAGCCCCGGCCTGACCCGCCGCCCCTTCGGCTCGATCGTGTCGCCCGACGACCTCGACTTCAACGAGGTGTTCTTCGACGACGTCGAGGTACCGGCCGAGAACCTGATCGGCCAGCTGCACCAGGGCTGGCGGGTCGCCACCGGGTCGCTCGGGCACGAGCGGGCGATGCTGTGGCTGAGCTTCGCCGAGCGCCTCGACGCCCTCGTCGAGCACGGCGGCGACACGCTGACGGCGCGGGGTCTGACGGACGACCCGCTGGTGCTCGACTCCTTCGGCAACCTGGTGGTCGACGACTACGCCCTCCGGCTGTTGGGCTACCGCACCCTCGCGCAGGCCCGTCGCGGCGTCGAGGCGACCGAGCAGTCGATCCTCAAGCTGCTCGGCTCCGAGGCGGTGCAGGCGGCGACGCTCGACATGCTCGAGGCGATGGGCCCGGATGGGCTCGACCCCGACCGCCGCAGCGCCCCGCTCGACCCGCTGCACTCCGAAGTGTTCACCGCCAGCTGGTGGGAGCGGTACCTCCGCAGCTTCGCCGGCACCATCGCCGGCGGCACCTCCCAGATCCAACGCAACATCATCGCCGAGCGGGTGCTGGGGTTGCCCCGCTAAAGGGGCTCCGTCCACGCCTCCGCGACGCCGCGCACAGGCACTTCCGCCTGCGGGTCGACCCGAAACCGGTCAGGGGCCCGCGGCCCGACGGCGCGGCGGGGCTTCGAGCCGAGCGATGCTGCGCTCGACGAACTGGAGGGTGATGTCGTGCCCTGCGGTGACGCCCAACGCGGTCTCGAGTGCCAGCACCTGGGAGAGACCCGTCATCGCGAGGAGGGCGACGACAGGCGGCAGCTCGTCCTCGGGGATGTCGTGGTGGTCGAGCGCGGCGCTCAACGCCTCGACCTGGGCGGCGCGGAACCGCTCCGCATAGCGGGCGATCTCGGCGCGGATGGCCTTGCGGTGGTTCGCCAGCGCGACGAACTCGATCGTGAAGGCGGCGCCACGAGGATCGGAGTTGAGGCGCCAGAGGTTCCGGAGCGAGCCGTCCTCGGCGATCGCTCGTTCGAAGCGTGCGAGGTTCTCGTCGGCTCGGCGCCGGAAGACCTCGAGGAAGAGGTCGTCCATGGTCCGGAAGTAGTAGTGGACCAGCTGGGGCTTCAGGCCTGCCTTGGACGCGACCCGCCGTGAGGTGACCGAGGCGTAACCCTCCTCGACCAGCAGGCGTTCGGCAGCATCGAGCAGGTGGGCGCGCGTCCTGGAGTCCTGAGCACCGATCCGACGGGAAGAGGGCGCGGTCGTCACGCCGACACCTTGCCACGTCGACCTCCCGATGCTAAGCATCTGCACAGCAATGCTGAGCGATTGCACAGCACGCCGGCGACAGCTCCGCACGATCGTGATCGGCGCCGCGCGTGGCGGCCGCAGCTGAGGGGGACACTGTTGAGCGACTGGCAGACGATCGATTTCTTCACCGACGAGTCGTTGGTCGAGGAGCCCTACGCCTATTTCGACGACCTCCGCGCCGCCGGCCCGGTGCTGCCGCTGTCCCACCTCGGGGTGGTGGCGGTGTCCGGCTACGACGAGGCGTGCGCCGTCTACCGCGACACCGACAGCTTCTCGTCCTGCAATTCCGTGATCGGCCCCTACGCGACGTTCCCGGTGCCGCTGGAGGGCGACGACGTCAGCGACGTCGTCGCGCGCTACCGGGACCAGCTGCCGATGCACGAGCACATGGTCACCATGGACCCGCCGGACCACACTCGCGAGCGCACCCTGGTGACCCGGTTGCTCACGCCCAAGCGGCTCAAGGACAACGAGGCGTTCATGCGCCGCCTCGCCGACCAGCAGCTCGACGAGTTCGTCGCGGAGGGCCGCTGCGAGTTCATCACCGCCTACGCGCAGCCCTTCGCCATGCTCGTGGTCGCCGACGTGCTGGGGGTGCCGGAGGCCGACCACCAGCGGTTCCGCGAAGGTTTCGGCCTGAGCGGCACCGTCGGCGAGGTCGGCGCCGGCGAGGCGAGCAACGTCGGGGAGAACCCGCTCGCCTGGCTCGACGAGTGGTTCGCCGAGTACATCGAGGACCGCCGTCGCGCGCCGCGCAAGGACGTGCTCACCGACCTGGCCCTGGCGGCCTACCCCGACGGGAGCACGCCTGAGGTCACCTCGGTCGTTCGGACGTCGACCTTCCTGTTCGCCGCCGGCCAGGAGACCACCGCCCGCCTGCTCGCCTCTGCGTTGAAGCACCTCGCCGAGCACCCGGACCTGCAGGACGAGCTGCGGGCGCACAACGACCGCATCCCGGCCTTCATCGACGAGATGCTGCGCGTGGAGAGCCCCGTGAAGGCCGACTTCCGCCTCGCCCGCCGCTCCACGTCCATCGGCGGCGTCGACGTCCCGGCCGGCACCCCGGTCATGCTGCTCAACGGCGCCGCCAACCGCGACCCCCGGCGGTTCGAGTGCCCCGCCGAGTTCCGTGTCGACCGGCCCAACGCCGCGGCCCACATCGCGTTCGGGCGTGGGGCGCACTCCTGCCCCGGCGGCCCGCTGGCCCGGGTCGAGGGTCGGGTGACCCTCGAGCGCATCCTCGACCGTATGCGCGACATCCGCCTGTCCGAGGAGCACCACGGCCCCGCCGGCGAACGGCACTTCCACTACGAGCCGACCTGGATCCTCCGCGGCCTCACCAGGCTGCACCTGGTGTTCGAGCCGGCCGAGGCCGGCCGGTGAGCCGCGTTGCCGTCGTCACCGGTGGCGCGTCCGGCATCGGGCTCGGCGTCGCCCGCCGCCTCGTCGCCGACGGCCACCCGGTCGCGGTCCTCGACCGCAATGGGGCGGCGGCCGAGGCGGCCGCCTCCGAGCTGCAGGCACAGGGGGCCAAGGCCCTCGCGATCGAGGTCGACGTCGCCGATCGCAGTTCGATCGACGTCGCGTTCGGGCGGGTCCGTGCCGAGCTGGGTCCGGTGGAGATCCTCGTCACCAGCGCCGGGATCGAGGCCTTCACCCCCCTCCTCGACATCACCCCCGAGACGTGGGACCGCATCCTCGCCGTCAACCTCACCGGCACGTTCACCTGCGTGCAGGCGGCGGTTCCGGACATGATCGCCGCCGGTTGGGGCCGCATCGTGACGATCTCGTCGTCGAGCGCCCAGTCCGGCGCCCCCAACATGGCCCACTACTCGGCATCGAAGGGCGGCGTCATCGCCCTCACCAAGGCGCTGGCGGTCGAGCTCGCCCGCAGCGGCATCACCGTGAACACGGTCTCGCCGAGCCTGGTCGACACCCCCATGGCCCGCCAGGCCGAAGCCGACGGCGACTTCCCCGGCGTCGACGTGATCGCACCCATGGTCCCCCTCGGCCGGGCCGGCACCCCCGACGACATCGCCGCCGCCTGCTCCCTCCTCTGCTCGGACGGCGGCAGCTACATCACCGGCCAGGTCATCGGCGTCAACGGCGGGATGTACATCTGAGCCCACGTGGTCCGCACGCGTCGCTGCGGCACGGCGGGTCGTGTTTCCACCAGGACACCCACGCCCTGCTGGCGACCCCTCGGCGGCGAGTGGTCAGGCGACGCTGAGGACGATGCGCCCGCGGACCTTGCCGGCGACGATGTCCTCGGCCAGGGCCGGGGCGTCGGCGAGCGGTCGGGTCTCGGTGATGGTGTCGAGCGTCGCCGGGTCTAGGTCGCGGGCGAGGCGGGCCCAGGCGTCGAGGCGCGCCGCCATGGGCGCCATCACGCTGTCGATGCCGGCCAGGGTCACGCCGCGGAGGATGAACGGCGCCACCGACCCGGGCAGGTCCATGCCCTGGGCCAGTCCGCAGGCGGCGACTGTCCCGCGGTACCGGGTACCGGCCAGCACGTTGGCGAGCGTGTGGCTGCCGACCGTATCGACGGCACCGCCCCAGCGCTCCTTGCCCAGCGGGCGGCCTGCCTCGGACAGTTGGGCCCGGTCGGCGACCTCGCGGGCACCGAGCTGCTTCAGGTAGCCGGACTCGCCGGCCTTCCCGGTCGACGCGATGACGTCGAACCCGGCGGCGGCCAGGAGGGCCACGGCCACGCTGCCCACGCCGCCGCTGGCGCCCGTGACCAGGACGGGCCCGTCCTCGGGCGTGACGCCGTGGCGCTCGAGGGCAAGCACGCACAGCGCCGCGGTGTAGCCGGCGGTGCCGATGGCCATCGACTGCGCCGGGGTGAACGCCTCGGGCAGCGGCACCAGCCACTGGCCGGGCACCCGGGCCCGCTCGGCGAACCCGCCGAGGTGGGTCTCGCCGACGCCCCACCCGTTCAGGACGACCGCGTCGCCTGCCGCGATGCCGTCGTGGGACGAGTCGGACACCGTCCCCACGAAGTCGATCCCGGGGATCATCGGCCAGCGCCGCACCACGGGCGACGCTCCGGTGAGGGCCAAGCCGTCCTTGTAGTTCATCGTCGAGTGGGACACCTCGACGGTGACGTCACCGTCCATGAGGTCGGACTCGTCGACGCTCGTCCAGCCCACGTGCTGCTGGCCGTCGTCGTCCTTGGTGAGGACGAACGCGTTGAACGTGGTCATCGTCGGAGCTCCCCGGGGACCAGCTCGCTCTCGTCGTCACCCACCTCGTGCTTGGAGCACCGCCCCGCGGTGTAGGGCGACCCCCCGCCGACGGCCAGCCGCTCGTGGACCAGCAACCGGTTCGCCTCGTCGCCAAGGGGATCGTCCTCGAGGTGCCGGACGGTCCGGATCCCGCACTCGGCCTCGAGGAACCTGCGCGTCGTGTCGACGAAGAAGGCCTGGTCCTCGGTCAGCTCGAGCCCCACAGACAACTCCTCCCGACGGTTTCCGATTCGGCTCCCCCCGAGCACCGTCGGGCTGGTGGGGGCCGGTACGGAGCGTATAGCGTTTCTAACGGTTGAGTCACATCCGGGACCACATCGGATCGCCCGTCCGGCGAGAGCGGCAGCGTGAGCCACCGCCGATGACGCACACGACGAAGGGGAGTGCCGTGCCCAGCCGACAGCTCGACGGCGAGGACTTCGACGCCGGCCGCGTCGACGAGGCCCGCGCCGCGAGCTTCCCGCCGTTCAGACCGACGAGTGGCGAGCTGATCCGTCGTTGTGCCAACAGGTGGGGTGACGCGGCCTTCGTCGTGCTGGGCGACGAGCGCATGACCTACGCCGAGGCCGCGGTGGCCCGGGAGCGGCTGCGCGTGGAGCTCGCCGCCTGCAAGGTGCCCCGCCACGTCGCCGTGTACAGCAGCCAGGCCGACCTGCCCCAGCTCGACTCGGGCAAGGTGGACCGGCGCCGGCTGGCGCAGATCCTGGGTGAACGGTTCGGCCGGGGCGAGGAGCGGCTCGAACCACAGCAGAGGAGGGACCCCTGACCGGATACGAGGGACGCACGAGGGTCGCCGTCGTCACCGGCGGCAGCAGCGGGATCGGCCGGGAGGTCGGTCGGCAGCTCGCGACGGCCGGATACGCCGTGGTGCTGACCGCCCGTCGCCCGGAACCGCTCCGCGAGGCCGCCGAGGCGATCGGCGCCCGGTGGCTTGCGGCCGACACCGCGGTGCCCGAGCAGTTCGCCGACGTCGTGGCCGCGACCGGTGCCGTCGACCTCGTCGTCCACGCCGCCGGGGTCATGGACGGCACCTTCGTCCGGAGGGAGTCGCTCGAGGCCTTCGAGGCGGTGGTGCGCACCAACCTGACCTCGGCGTTCGTGGTGGTGCACGAGGCCCTCCCGGCCATGGGGCCGGGTGGGCGATTCGTCTTCCTGTCGTCGTCGTCCGCCCACGCGCCCCAACCGGGGCGGTCGGCGTACTCGGCGTCGAAGGCCGGGTTGAACGCCTTCGCCGGCGCGCTGGCCAAGGAGGTCGAGCGGGATGGCATCTCGGTGCACGTCGTGACCACCGGTCCGGTGGCGACGCCGATGTTGGACGACGTGCGGTTCCCGATGCGGGCGCTCGGTGTGGCGGAGGTGGCGGCCGCGGTCGTCTGGCTGGACGCGCTGCCGCCCAACGTGGTGCTTCCGGAGATCGAGCTGGCGTCGGTCGACACCGGCCCGTTCGCGCCTGAAGCCTTCGTCCCCGAGGCGGCGCGCGAGCTCGGGCGGACAGAGCTGTAACGCCGGCAGGTCAGCGCACGTCGAGGATCGCCGGCAGCTCGGTTCGGACGATCTTGCCCATGGCGTTGCGGGGCAGGGCGTCGACCACCGCGATCTCCTCGGGCACCTTGTACCTGGCGAGGTTGGCCAGCAGGTGGGCGCGCACGTCCTCGACGTCGACCTCGGCCCCGGTGGAGGCCTCGACCACGGCCGCCACCCGTTCGCCGAGGCGTTCGTCGGGCACGCCGAGCACCGCACCCGCTTCGACGGCGGGGTGTTCGAGCAGCACGCGCTCGACCTCGGCGGGGTACACGTTGGCCCCGCCGCGGAGGATCACCAGGCTCTTGCGGTCGCGGACGTGCAGCAGACCGTTCTCGTCCAGGAAGCCGACGTCGCCGGTGTGCAGCTCGCCACCGCCGAGCGCCTCGGCGGTAGCGTCGGGCCGCTGCCAGTAGCCGAGCATGGTCCGGTACCGGTCGTCGGCCGGTCCGATGCAGATCTCGCCCACCTGACCGGCGGGCAGGGACGCACCGTCGTCCCCCGCGATGCGGACGGCCAGGTGCGGCAGGGGTCGACCCGACGCCCCGGGAGCGTGGTCGTCGCCGGAGCGGCCGTCGATCGCCACCACCGTGGGCGCCTCCGTGAGCCCGTAGGTGGCCAGGACCGGCAGACCGAACTTGGCCTCGAAGGCCGAACGGATGACCTCGGGGCAGTCGGCGCCACCCGTCCACACCTCGTCGACGCTGGAGAGGTCGGACGGGTCGATCTCGTCCATGTGGGCGAGGCTGTGGAGCAGGGCGGGTGGGCCGTTCCAGGCGGTGACCCGCTCGCGACGGATCCACTCGGCCACGCCCTCGGCGTCGATGCGGTCCATCACGATCGAGGTCCCACCGGCCTGCGACACGAGCAGGGTGGTCAGCACGGCCATGTTGAGGATGGTGAACGGGAAGCAGTCCCCCTTGCGCAGCTCGGGCCCGTACCGGCGGGTCGCGACCAGCACCGTGCCGGGCAGCAGCAGGTTGTGCTGACTGTGCACCGCGCCCTTGGGGCGACCGGTGGTGCCGCTGGTGTAGGCGATCCCTGCCGGGGCGTACGGGTCCACCTCCACCCCGACCGGACCGCCGGCCGCCGCATCGAGGGCCGCCCGCCAGTCGCCGGTGTCGAGCATCGGCACGGCGGCGTCGTCGAGCGGCTCGTCGGTGAGCAGCAGGGAGGCGCCGCAGTCGGCGAGCTGCCAGCGCTTCTCGGGCGGGGCCAGGGCCCGGTTGACGCCGACCCAGACCGCCCCCAGGCGCATGGCGCCGTGGAAGGCCACGACCACCTCGGCGTCGTTGGGCAGCGAAGCCGCGACGCGGTCCCCGGTGCCGACGCCGAGGCCGGCGAAGGCGTGCGCGGCCCGGTCGGCCAGCCGGTCCAGCTCGGCGTAGCTGAGCCGGTGCGAGCGGGTGACCAGAGCCTCGCGATCGGGGTCGTCGGCCAGCGCCCGGTCCAGCACCCGGGCGACGGTCCGGGGCGCCCCTTGCGCCTCAGCCATCGTCGACTCGGGTCCGCAGCTCGCGCTTGAGCACCTTGCCCGAGGGGTTGCGCGGCAGCGCGTCGATGAAGGTGATGTCCTTGGGGACCTTGTAGCGCGCCAACCGGGCGCGGCAGTGCTCGAGGAGCGCCTCCGCCGTCGTGGTCGCACCCGGGCGCAGGGCCACGAACGCCACGGGCACCTCGCCCCATCGCTCGTCGGGCCGGCCCACCACCGCTACCTCGATCACTGCCTCGTGCTCGTACAGCACGCGCTCGACCTCCGAACCGGCGATGTTCTCGCCGCCCGACACGATCATGTCCTTGAGGCGATCGACGATGTAGAGGTAGCCGTCGTCGTCGCGGACGCCGATGTCCCCGGTGTGGAACCAGCCGCCCTCGAACGCCTTGGCGGTGGCGCCTGGGTCCCGCCAGTACCCCTTGAACACCTTGGGCCCGCGCAACACGATCTCGCCGCGCGTCCCAGCGGGCAGCGAGCGCCCCTGTTCGTCCCAGATGTCGAGCTCGAGGTGGAGGCACGGGCGGCCGACGCTGCCGAGCTTGGTGATGATGCTGCCGCGGTCGAGGAACGTGTCGCCGGAAACCGTCTCGGTGAGGCCGTAGGCGTCGGCGAACCACGCCGAGGGGAACGTGCGCTGGATCCGCTCGATGAGAGGGATCGGCATCTTCTCGCCGCCGTTGATGATCACCCGCACCGACGACAGGTCGCGCTGTTCGATGTCGGGCAGCGCCATGATTGCGTTGACCATGGCGGGCGCCAGCCACACGGTGGTCACCCGCGACCCCTCGAGGTCGTCGACCACCGTGGCCGCGTCGAACGCACGATGGACGATCGTCGTCGCACCGGCGGCGATGAGCGACGTGGTCGTCAGGTCCAGCGCGCCGACGTGGTAGAGGGGCCCGCAGGCGAGTCCGAGATCGGCGCTGGTGAAGCCGAACTCGACGATATGCGCGAGGTTCTTCCACGCCAGGTTCGCGTGCGTGAGCATGACCCCCTTGGGGTGTCCCGTGGTGCCCGACGTGTACATCAGACGGTGGACGTCGTCGACGGCCGCGGGGGCGGGGGCGACGCGGCCCCGCTCGACGCGTAGGTCGGGGAGGGCCGTCCATCCCTCGGGTGCTGGCTGTGAGACGCACGCGCGCAGGGGCATCGACTGCATCCCCTTCGTCGCGTCGTCGGCCAGACCGACGAGCGACTCGTCGCAGACGAGCGCCCGAGCCTCGGAGTGCTCGAGGATGTACCGCACCTCGGGGGCCGCGAGCCGCCAGTTGATCGGCATCGCTATGGCGCCGAGGTAGTTCGCGGCGAACAGCGTCTCGAGGAACTCGGGGCAGTTGTACGAGAGGAGACCGACGACGTCACCGCGACCGACGCCGCGCTCGCGCAGCCCGCCGGCCAGCGCCGCCGCCCGCGTGGCCATCTCCTGGTACGTGGTCGTCTCGCCCTCGAAGACCGTGATCGCCTTGTCGGGTTCACGGGTGGCGTGGTGGGCGAGCACGGCGAACCAGTTCACATCCGCCTGCATCGTCCGTTCGACCGTCATGAGCGCGGCCTGCCCTCCTGCCGTCCCCCGGCGCTGTACCGACCAGTCACCCTAGATACCGCTACCGCGACGTGTCGCCCGCTAGCGTCGCCCTCATGCCTCGCGCCGATGCGAGCGATGTCTCCCGACGCAACCCGAAGTGGCAGGCGCGCCGTGAGGCGATCATCGACACGTCGGCGCGCCTGTTCGCGAAGCAGGGCTACCACGCCACCGGCATCAACGAGCTCTGCGACGCCAACGACCTCGGCAAGGGCGCCCTCTACCACTACATCGGCTCGAAGGAGGGGCTGCTCGCGGCCATCCACGATCGCGTGATGGACGAGGTGCTGCGGGGCGCCGAGCGCGTCGCCGCGGCGGGCGGTGCACCGTCGGCCCAGCTGGCCATGCTGGGCGAGGAGCTGCTCGACGTGATCCACCGCTACCCGGATCACGTCTGGGTCTTCCTGCACGAGTTCCCGGCGCTCACCGGAGAGCGCGCGGCGACGTTTCGCGAACGGCGCCGGGCCTACGAGCGGCGGGTCGAGGAGGTGCTGCGGGCGGGCGTCGACTCGGGCGAGTTCCGCGACCTCGACCCGTGGCTCACGGCCCGCGCCTGGCTCGGCATGCACAACTACACCTACCTGTGGCTGAGGCCGGGCCAGCGTCTGACGGCGCGTGATGTCGCGAAGCCCTTCGCCGAGATCTTCACCCGAGGCATCCAGAGCGCACCTCAGGGCGCCGAGTAACCACCGTCGACGACCAGCGCCGAACCGGTGGTCCAGCGGGAATCCTCGCCGGCGAGGTACGAGTACGCGCCCACGAGGTCGCTCGCCGCGCCGAGCCCCAGCGGGTGCCGGGCCTCGATCGCCTCGAGCGCTTCCGGCGGGAGACCGTCGTGGATCGCCGAGCGGAACGTTCCCGGGCACACGCAGTTCACCCGGATCCCGTCGCGGGCGTACTCGACCGCTGCCACCTTCGCGAGCTGGATCACCGCGGCCTTCGTGGCGCAGTACGGAGCGGCGTGGGACCACGCCGTAAGCCCGGAGACCGACGCGGTCAGCACGATCGTCCCCGATCGCTGGCCGCGCATGACGGGCACCGCGGCCCGGATCGCGTTGACTGCACCGAGGACGTTGATCCGGAACGCACGCTCCCAGTCCTCGGTCGCCAGGTTGTGGATGCGGCCGTTCGGCGAGAGAACGCCTGCGTTGCTGACCAGCACGTCGAGGCGACCGAAGCGCTCGACGGCGAGCTCGATCACGGAGGTGACCTGGTCGACGTCGCTCACGTCGGCGAGTGCCGTCTCGATCGCGCCGCGTGCCTCGGGAATCTGGGCGACGGTCGCGTCGAGCGACGGCTCGCTGACGTCGCTCAGGACGAGGTCGGTGGCCGGTTCGCCGGCGAGCCGGCGGGAGATGGCCGCGCCCAGCGCGCCGCCCGCGCCCGTGATGGCCACGACCCGTCGTGTCTCCTGTGCGGCGGTCATACGAGCAGGTACCCGCCGTCGACGCTGAGCACGGTCCCGGTGACGAACGCGGACGCGTCCGAGGCCAGGAACAGGTAGGCGCCAGCCAGGTCGGTGGCTGCCCCCCAGCGCCGCTGGGCGGTGTGGTCGGTGATCCTCCCCGACAGGTCGGCGTTGTTCTTCCAGCCATCGGCCAGCGGCGAGTCGAACCACCCGGGAGCGACGACGTTCACGGTGATGCCCGCCGGCGCCAGATCGAGCGCCAGGCCCTTGGCCATGCCGGCCAACCCGGCCTTCGAGGCGCTGTACGCGGTCAGTCCCTTGCGGGGCCGCTCGCCGAGGACCGAGCCCGTGAAGATCACTCGCCCACCGTCGCCCGTCACCCGGGCGGCGGCGCGAGCTCCGAGGAACGCACCCGTGAGGTTGACCTCCAGCACCTGCCGCCAGGCCGAGGCATCGGTCTCGCGGGGGCCGGCCACGATCGGCGAGATTCCCGCATTGGAGATCCACACGTCGAGGCCGCCCCACTCGGCCGCCGTGGCGTCGGCGACTGCTTCGTTGAAGTCCTCGTCGGTCACGTCGCCGCTGAGCACCAGCGTTCGCCCGGGGAGCGCCTCGGCGACCGCCTCGAGGTCCTTCTCCGTGCGGGCGACGAGCGCCACGGACGCGCCGGCGTGCGAGAACGCGTGCGCGAGCAACGATCCGAGGCCGCGCCCTGCGCCGGTGATCACCATGCGCTTGCCCCTGGCGGCGCCGGGGTCGGGGAACGACTCGGGGATGTCGATCGGAGCGGTCATGAAGCGGTCATCGCACTTTCGCTGCTTGTACCGATCAGTACAATACACGTTTCGTGAGCACCGTCCGACCGTCACCGCCCGCCTTCTCGAACCCGGAGCTCGTCGAGTTGCACCGGCGCATGCTGGTGATCCGCGGGTTCGAACAGCGGGTGGCCGCCCTCTACCGGGACGGCGAGGTCCCCGGGTTCGTCCACCTCTCGATCGGGCAGGAGGCGGCGGCCGTGGGCGCGTGCTGGCCGCTGCGCCCGCCCGACGTCATCACCTCCACCCACCGCGGCCACGGCCACTGCCTGGCCAAGGGCCTCGACCCGCTCGGGATGTTCGCCGAGCTCATGGCCAGGGACCAGGGCACGAACCGCGGCCGCGGTGGCTCGATGCACATCGCCGACCCGAAGCTCGGGATCTTCGGCGCCAACGGGATCGTGGCGGCCGGCGTGCCGATCGCCGCAGGAGCGGCTGCGGCCGCGCAGCTCCGGGCCGACGGTGGCGTCGCCGTGGCGTTCTTCGGCGACGGTGCGCCCGCCCAGGGCGCGTTCCACGAAGCGGTGAACCTCGCCGCCGTCTGGCGCCTGCCGGTGATCTTCTTCTGCGAGAACAACGGCTACGCCGAGTTCTCCCCGTCGTCGACTCAGCACGCGACGACGCTCGAGCGGCGCGCCGCGGGCTACGGGGTCGGCCACGTGGCGGTGGACGGCAACGACGTCGTGGCGACGGCCGCGGTGATGGACGACGTCGTCGCGGCCGTGCGCGCCGGGCACGGTCCTGCCGTCGTCGAGGCCGCCACCTACCGCTGGCACGGCCACTACGAAGGTGATCCCGAGCGCTACCGGTCACCCGACGAGGTCCGGGAGTGGGAAGCGCGCGACCCCCTGCCCGCGCACGAGCGTCGCCTGCGAGACGCCGGCATCAGCGACGACGAGATCAAGACCTTGGAGTCCTCGGTGGCCGAGGAGCTCGACGGCGCGGTAGAGGCCGCCCGACGGCTCGACCCGCCCGCGGCGTCCGCGCTGGGTGACTTCGTCGTCCGCGCCCGACCCGCCCGCGCCGAGCCGGCACCCCCACCCGACGACGCACCGGTGTTCCGCACCATGGACGCCATCCGCACAGCCCTGGAAGCCGAGCTCACCGCGGACGAGCGCGTGTTCATCGCCGGCATCGATGTCGGTGCGGGCGGGAACGTCTTCGGCCTCACCCGCGGGCTGCGCGAGCAGTTCGGTGATCGCGTGCGCGACACGCCGATCTCCGAGACCGCGATCGTCGGGCTCGGCGTCGGCGCGGCCATGGCCGGCATGCACCCCGTCGTGGAGGTGATGTACCTCGACTTCCTCGGGGTCTGCTTCGACCAGCTGCTCAACCAGGCGGCGAAGCTGCCGTTCATGACGGCTGGCGCCGCCCGGATGGCGCTCACCGTGCGCACCCAGTTCGGTGCCGGGCGCTCCTCGGGGAGCCAGCACTCGCAAAGCCTCGAGGTGCTGCTGGCGCACATCCCGGGGCTGAGCGTCGTCATGCCGTCGACACCGGCCGACACCTATGGCCTGCTGCGCGCCGCCATCCAGGACCCGAACCCGGTGGTGTTCATCGAGAACCGGCTGCTGTACGGGATGAAGGGCCCCCAGCCCCCGGCCGACCACGTCCTCCCGATCGGTTCGTCCGCGGTCGTCCGTCCGGGGACGGACGTGACCGTGGTGTCGGTGTCGCGGATGGTCCACGAGGCGGTCGCCGCCGCCGAGCGCGTGGCCGAGGACGGCATCTCCGTCGAGGTGATCGACCTGAGGACGGTGGCGCCCCTCGACGTCGTCCCCGTCCTCGAGTCCGTCCACAAGACCAGCCGGCTGCTGATCGCGCACGAAGCCGTGGTCCCCTTCGGCATCGGCGCCGAGATCGCGGCCACCGTCGCACGCGAGGCGTTCTGGTATCTCGACGCACCGATCGAACGCGTCGGTGCCGCGGCGACGCCCCCGCCGTACGCACCGACGCTGGAGCGGGCGTGGCTCCCCGACCGCGACGACATCGCCGACGCCATTCGCCGTCTGGTCGCAGTGTGAGGGCGGATCGGAAGTCGGGGGCGGGTCCGCCGCAGACCCGGCGGGACACGGGTCGTGGCGCCGTCGAGGAGGCCCGCCCCCGATGCGCCGGACCGGCTCGAGCTGTGACTCGGCCGCGGCGTTCTGGGATACAGGCCGAGAACCCTGTGCGGGCGATCAGACGGGGTCTGCGACCTCGGACGGCTCGTGGACCAGCCTGGTGGCCGGCGTTGACGACACGTCACCGCTCTCCATCAGCTCTGGCACCGACGGAACGGGGTCGGGGTCGCTGAACAGCATCGCGTCGGCGTAGTCGACGTCGCCCGCCGTCGCGTCCCGCACCCACCACGACGCCTCGAGGGCGATCCCGTTGGGGTCGCTGAAGTAGATGGACCGCACGAACCCGTGGTCGATCACGTCGGTGACCTCACAGCCGTACGCCTTGAGGCGAGCTTGCAAAGACTCGAGGCCGGCCTCGTCGGCCAGGTCGAGGGAGAGGTGGTCGAACTGGATCGCTCGGCGGTCGGGAACCCCCGCCGGCTTCGCGAACGAGGCCGGCCGCGCGCTGGTGTACTCGAAGAATGCCACCGTCTGGCCGGGGCCGATCTCGAAGAAGTAGTGGCGGAAGTCGGGTGTCCCGATCGTCGCCACCAGCCGGGCGCCCAGCACCCCGTGGTAGAAGCGGACTGTCGTGTCCATGTCGCCGGTGATGAGCGCCAGATGGTTGACGCCACGCCAGCGCGGTCGCTCTGTCGACGTCTCCATGGGCTCAGGGTAGGACCGAGGTCGAGGCCCGCCAAGAGCCACGCGGCAACCCACCGACCCGTGCCGTGCCCGACATGGTCGAGCATCGGGGGCCTCCAGACATCCGCTGGTGCCGAGCCGCGCTGCTTCTGGGCCGGGTCAGGGTTGTCGCGTTTGCGATCTACGTGATCTCCATCGTGGCGGCCGTGTTTCCAGCGGTCGGCGAATGAAGATGTGGAGATCGTCGTGGTAGCCGGACCAATGGGGCAATGCGACGGTTTCGGACCGGCTCCATCGTGCTTCGGCGCTGCAGATGCACGGTGATGTCGTGGACCCATAGTCGCATTGGAGGCACGTGGTGAGCTCCCCGAGCACGGCGTGGAAGACGTCGTCGCCGGTGCGACCGCCGGGCCCCTCGCCCACGAAGGCGACGCATTCCCCTCCGGCGTCGTAGTAGCGCTCGAGGGCTGTCGCGGCCCAGATCTCGTCCTTGGTTGGCCAGACGATCAACAGGGTTCGCTCGGGGTGCTGCCCGACGACGTCATGATCACCGCGGTGCACCGGATGCCACGGCTCGGTGCCCGCGAACCACTCGTTCTGCGCTGAGGGCGCCGGCTCGACGTCGAACGCGACGACATCGACCCCTCGCTGTTGGAGCAGGAATGCCCAGTAGCCCGTGCCCGCTCCGAGCTCTACCACCCCCCGCGGCGAGCATCGCTCGATCGCCGTGATCGCTTCATCGGAAGGAACGGCAAAGCCATACCTCGTGACCAGTTGGCTGCGCATGCCATCGATGTCCCCGCCCGCTGCGGTCGCCATCTCGAACGCGCCGAGCAACGGGTTCGAGATGGCGTGCTGGTTGGCGGAGCGCACCGGCCAGTCCTCTGGTGGCTGACGCGGTGGGGACATGATCTGCAGCCTAGGTATGCCGCCACGAGCAACGACTCGGGAGGGATCGGTGTTCGCCTCGATCGCCGATCTGGGAACACCTGTCGGGGGTGCTCGGGCCCGGAGCGCCTGGAGGGCGAGGTCAGCATGCTTGACCGATGAGTATCGCCGCCGGCATCGCCATCCACGGCTACGACGTCGCGCTCGAGGGCCGGGCCGCCCGTGTCAGCGACGACGCGCTGCTGCAGCGCCTCGCCGCGGTGTTCGCCGAGGGCGGCTGGGCACCGACCGTGGCTCACCTTCTGACGAGTCGGGCGGGGCGAGTGGCCTCGACGCCGAACGCGTCGCCGTCGCCTACCTCGGGTTCTCGATGGGGATGATCTTCGGAGCGCCGCGTGCTTCAGCAGGGCAGGGGTTGGCCGGACTCGTCGAGCAGCTCGACGATGCTCTGTGATCCTGTGCTCGTACACGCGGGGAGGAGGCCCAGGCCATCCGACGTGACCACCACGGCCGCTCGGCGTTGCCCGCCGGGGATCGGCAGTAGCGGCGCCGGGTCTGTGGCCTCGTTGTCCTCGCGATGGGTGCGCATGGTGGCGGCCGGCAACGTGGTCATCACCACGACGAAGCCGGGGAAGGTGCGGCCGTCCTCGAGGGTCATCGGTCCCGCCATGCCGGTGACCACGCTGTCGCCGCCGGTGGCAGAGGTCGATGTCGGGCAGGATCGCTCGCCGGTCCCCAGCTTGAGGCAGGGGTCGGCCAGGTAGTCGCCCGAGGGCTGATCGAGGGATGTGGCACCCCAGTTCAGGAAGCTTCCGTCGTCCACCCGGGCCTGGAACAGCCACTCCACGTCGCTGGCCGTGCCCCGGGTGAGCTCCACCGCACCCTCGTCGGGGTGGAGCCCCGGGCCGTCCCCGGCCCGCTCGACGAAGGCGTCCCACTCCTCCCGTGTCGCCGACTCGACGGACGCGGCGACCGCGACCAGCTCGTCCACCGAGGGCTGCGATGCGCCGTGGGCGACCACCAGCAACAGGTCACCACTCGGTGCCGACGTGGCCACGGCCCGGAACGGAGGCGACTCGTCGCCGCCCGGCCGCTCCAGGACGGCGCCGGGACGGCCGTCCACCTCCCGGGCCACGACCTGAGGCTCCGCTCGGTTGTCGAAGGTGTGGAGGCTGTCGGCGAGTGCGTCGAGGTCGAGGGCCGTGCCCGGCAACGTGCTGACCGCAACGGTCCCAGCGTCCGCGCTCCACGGCGTTCCGGGTGCACCGACCGCCCACGCCGCACTGTGCGCCCGGATACCAGCCGGCGATGCCTCGCCGCCCGGGAACGGGGCGTTGACCAGCGTGACCCCGACATCCGCGTCCGCCCACCCGATCACTCCCAAGTCACCCGGCGGGTGGGAGACCCGGGGCGCCAACAGGTGATCATCTGTGGGCTCGACCTCGCGGGCGACCTCGGTCAGCTCGTCCCGGGTCGCTTCGTAGGCGGCCACCCGGATCGCCAGGTCATCACGGGCGACCACGACGAGATCCGCCCGCACCCGTCGACCGTCCTCGTCATGGCCCGGCGTGTAGATCGCCTCACGTCCGTCCAACTCGAAGTGCTCGCCGCCGCCCAACGGGTAGCCCGCCGCCGCCTGGTCGAGCCCGCCCTGGAAGCCCTCGAAGCCGGTCAACGACACCCGCACGACCTCCGGACCGTCAGGGTCGGCCCCAGGCGGCGCCAGGACCGTGACCGGCTCGTCGTCACCGGAACTGTCCGACGACCACGTCTGCGAGAGGCCGCCCGGCCCCGCCTGCACCAGCCGGTATCCCTCCGGTTCGCGGGCCAAGGAGAACGGCGACGACTCGGCGGAGGTCCCCACGGCCCCTCCAACCGGCTCTCCGACGCCCCCGTCGCCGCCGTCGTCGGAGCCGCATGCGGCCACGACGAGAAGAAAGACCAGTGAGATCCCGGCTCCGGTCCGCCCGAGGGACCCCATGCCAGCCCGCCGAGCGGCGTCGCGCTGAAATCCGCGACGCCGAACCAGCCCCACACCCGGACATTAGGACGCTGTCTCACAGTTGGGGAGATCGCGAGCTTGTCTCAACAACCCGCCGGCCCGTGGCAGCTGCCTAGGCCCGGAGGCCGGCGGCCCTCGGCACTCGTCAAGTACTCGGGCGGCACCGGCTGGGCGAAGTAGTCGAGGGTGAGCTCCTCCCCCGGCGCGATGGGCCGGCAGGCCCGCATGGTGACGCCGTCGTCGTCGATCGACACGTTGGGGCTGGTGCTGTGATTCATGAAGCCGTAGCTGGTCCGGATGGCCCGCACGAGCAGCAGCTCCGGGGAAAGGGCGTTCCACTCCAGCGCCATCACGGCCGGGTAACGGCCGACGTCGACGATCTGGCCGTCCAAAGTGCCCAGCGCCTCGTCGGCGGACCATGCCCGCCGTGCGAACAGCCCCCGCCCCTGGACCCGGCTGGGCGCGACCTCGGTGCCCGGGATGGTCTCGATGCACGAGGCGCCGTCGAGGAGGGAGACGGCGAGCGCATCGATGGGTCGTTCGGTCATGTCAGGCTCCGTGGGCTGTACGGCGGGTGACAGGATCAACCCGCGGCGATCACATCGATCTCGACGAGCCGGCTACTCGCCGGACAGTCGCCCTCCGTCGGGTTGCGGGTCACGATCTCGGTCGGCCGGGATCACCCGTTCCGGCGCGCCCGCTCGGCGGCCGAGCGGCAGCCAGGCCGTCGACGACGCTGCCGCGGTGGTGGCCGCTCGCCGGTCACTCGTTATGACTCGCAGACAACACATCGGCGTGGCAGCTCATCGAGCGGACAGTCGGCGACTCCGTGTCTGACATTGGGTTCGCCACGATTGCTGTCAGGGCACTAGCAGCCCAGCTCGCGGGCGATCACGAGGTGCTGGATCTCGTTGGTGCCCTCCCCGATCTCGAGGACCTTCGAGTCGCAGTAGAAGCGCGCGACCGGCGAGTCGAGCATGTAGCCGACGCCGCCGTGGACCTGCACGGCCTCGGACGCCGCCCAGGCCGCGGTGCGGCTGGCCTTGAGCTTGGCCATCGCCGCCTCCTTCCGGAACGGCTGACCGGTGTCGCGCAGGTGCGCGGCGCGGTAGGTAAGCCAGCGGGCCGCCTCGAGCTCGGTGGCCATGTCGGCGAGCTTGAACTGCACCGCCTGATGCTTCGAGATCGGCTGCCCGAACTGCACCCGCTCTCGCGCGTAGTCCGTCGCCAGGTCGAGCACGGCCTGGGTCAGGCTGAGCGACAGGGCGGCGATGGAGATGCGCCCCACTTCGAGCGTGCCCAGGAACTGGCCGAGCCCCATCTCTGGATCGCCGATGAGGTGCTCGTCGGGGACCCAGACGTCGTCGAAGAAGAGCTCACGCGTGTCGAGGCCCCGCCACCCGATCCCCCGCATCTTGGGTCCCATGGTGAACCCGGGGGCGTCCTTCTCGACGACGAAGCTGCCGTACCTGGGCTGCTGCCCCTCGGCGGCCGGGGTGCGAGCCAGCAGGGTCACCCCGAACGACATGTCGGTCCCGGCATTCGAGATGAACGTCTTGCGTCCGTTGACGAGCCACCCGCCGTCACGCCGTTCGGCGCGCGTGCTGATCCCCCGAGCGTCGGACCCGGCGTCGGGCTCGGTGAGGCCGAAGGCGCCAAGGGTCCGGCCCTCGGCCAGCGGCCGCAGCCAGCGCTCGCGCTGGGCGTCGGTGCCGAACAGGTACAGCGGCAGCGAGCCGATGGTCACGTGCGCCTGCCACGCCGCGGCCACCGACTGGTCCGCCAGCCCGATCTCCTCCATCGCCGCCACGAAGCCGACGGTGGACATCCCGATCCCGCCCCACTCTTCGGGGATCAGCATGCCGAGCAGGCCCAGCTCGCCCAGCTCGCGCAGGAGGTCGGTTGGGCACCGCGCCTCCTCCCAGGCGAGCGGTGCCCGCTTTGCGATCTCCTTCTGTGCGAAGTCGCGGCAGAGCCCGGCGAGGTCGCGCTCCGGTTCGGTGAGCGAGAAGTCCATCCCGCCCATCATATTGGACCGACCGGTACAAGCCCAGTAAACTCGCCGGATGGCGACGGACCGCACGCCGCACGCGTGGCCGAAGTTCAGCAGCGTGGAGGAGGAGCGCCGGCACCGCAAACAGCGGCTCGCGGCGGCGTTCCGGATCTTCGGGCACTTCGGCTTCGACGAGGGCACGGCCGGGCACATCACCGCACGCGACCCCGAGCTGCTCGATCACTTCTGGGTCAACCCACTCGGCATGAGCTTCAAGCAGATCCGGGTGAAGGACCTCTTGCTCGTGAACGACCGGGGAGAGGTCGTCGAGGGCGGCTGGCCCCTCAACACTGCGGCGTTCGTGATCCACTCGCAGATCCACGCCGCCCGCCCCGACGTCGTGTCCGCCGCCCACGCCCACTCGGTGCACGGCAAGGCGTGGTCGTCGCTGCGCCGCCCGCTCGATCCGCTCACGCAGGACGCCTGCGCGTTCTACGGCGATCACGCCCTCTTTGACGACTACACCGGCGCCGTGTTCGAGCTCGAGGAGGGCAAGCGCATCGCCCAGGCCCTCGGCAACCGCAAGGCGGCCATCCTGGCCAACCACGGCGTACTCACCGTCGGGCGCAGCGTGGACGAGGCCGCGTGGTGGTTCGTCACCATGGAGCGCACGTGCCAGGTGCAGCTGCTCGCCGAGGCTGCGGGCAGCCCGGTGCTCATCGACCGGGAGCAGGCCGAGAGGACCGCGGCGCAGGTCGGCGGGCGCAACACCGGCTGGCTGCAGGCGCAGCCGCTCTTCGACTGGGTCCTCGCGGAGCAGCCCGACCTGCTCGAGGAGTAGCGCCCCCCGCCCTTCTCGCCGGTCGGAACCGGACGATCGGGGCGACGCCGCCGTCGGTCAGCTGCACCGCGCTTCGAGCACCCGGAACGCCGTCACGACGTCCTCGGGCACGACGATGGCGACGTTGTTGCCCCCTGCTGCCGACGTTGTTGCCCCCTGCTGTCGACAAGGCGGTGTGGAAGGTCTGCGAGGCCTCAGCCATGCCCATCGGACGCCATGGCCCGCTCGGACTCATCGCCCAACGCATTGTGGAGTTTGGCGCCGGCTAGCCCGGCCGCCTGTGGGACATGAAGGTCGCCGACCAGTCGTTCAGGTCGGCCGGGATGCCGTAACCGGTCTCGTCGTTGATCGTCGCCCAGTTGCCGGCGACGTCCTCGATGGTCGGTGCGGGCCCGGTGTGGACGTACCCCGGGGTCATGGCGATGAAGATCCTGGCGAAACGGCCGAAGCCGGCGGCGTAGATCTCGCCGCTCACCGGGCACGCCTCGTGGGCGAGGAGGGCGACCATCGGGGCGACGAGGTCGGGCGACATCCCGAGGCCGGCATCTTCGCCCGCCCGGCCGGCCATGCGCGTCATCGCTCCGGGAGCGATGCAGTTGGCCGTGATGCCGTGGGCGGCGCCCGCGGTGGTCAGGCTGCGGGTGAGACCGACGACCGCCCCCTTGGCCGTCGCGTACGAGGTGTTGTTGGGCAGGCCGAAGAGCCCGGCCGACGTGGTCATCACGATGCGGCCGTAGCCCTGGTCGACGAGGTGCGGCCAGGCGGCGCGGGTGGTGTTGAACGACCCGCCCACGTGCACGGCGAGGTGCTTCGCCAGGTTGTCCTCGTCCACCTCGGGCATGCCCGCCCAGCGGATGATGCCGGCGTTGTTGATCAGGACGTCGACGCGCCCGAAGTGCTCGACGGCCGTGTCGACGAGCGCCTGCGCGCCCTCGACCGTGGCCACGTCGCTGGTGTCGGCGATGGCGATGCCGCCGGCGGCGACGATCTCGTCGACGGCCTCGGCGGCCGGCGCCGTGTCCGCACCCGACCCGCCCGTCGACGCACCCAGGTCGTTGACGACGACGCTGGCGCCGCGCTCTGCCAGCAGGCGGGCGTAGGCCCGGCCGATGCCGCGCCCCGCGCCGGTGACGACGGCGACGCGCCCGTCGAAGCGGTACTGGCCCACGGAGCTCGTGGCGGCGTCGCCGCTCATCGGCGCACGCTTCGGGATGCGCGGGATGAGCGTTCGGCCCTTCGGGCCGAGCAACGCACTGTGCTCATGCGTCGCTCGCTGCGCTCGCTCAGGCTGCCACCGGGGCGTCGAACCCCAGCAGGTCGCCCAGCGTGCCGCCGACCATGGCCTTGCGCTCGTCATCGGGGACGCCGGCCATCTGCGTGGCCAGCAGCTGCTGACTGCCGCGGAACGTGCCCTCGGCGTGGGGGTAGTCGTTGCCCCACACGATCGTCGACAGCCCGGTGATGTGCCGGCAGGCGACGGCGACGGGGTCGTCCTGGAACGACACGTGGAACTGGCGCTTGACGTACTCGCTGGGCATCAGCGGGTACGGCCACTTCTCGTTGAGCTTGAACAGCTGCGCCATGTTGGGCTGGTCGTCGGCGGGGCGGGTGTCGTCCCACACGCCGATCCACCAGTCGGCGTCCTGGCCGATGCCGGTGACCCAGCACTTGTCCATGGAGCCCACGAGCGACGACAGCCAGTAGGCGTTGAACTCGATGAGCGAGAAGTGCAGGTCGGGGAAGCGCTCGGGCACCCCGCCCCCGATCAGCTGGCAGATGAGCGTCTGGGGGACGACCGGCTGCATGACCGCCTGGGTGACCATCCGCTTGGCCGCCACCTTCTCGGTCATGGGCTGGTTGACCTGCTGGGCGTTGTCCATCATGACCCGCAAGGTGAGCGCCTCGGGGTCCTCGATCTTGATGCCGCCCGTCTGGGTGTGGACGAAGACGCTCATCCCCGAGTCCTGGATCGCCGCCCACACCGGGTCGTACTCGCGCCGGTAGTAGGGCATCGGCGCGGTGGCGGGCAGCAGCACGCCCCGGAACGCACCCGCCGCCACCCGCTCGATCTCGGCGACCGCGTCGCCGATGTCGGTGAGCGGGATGGGCGCGGTGGGGGCCAGCCGGTGGAAGTACGGCGTGAACCGCTCCATGACGTAGTCGTTGTAGACCCGGGCGTGGGCGATCGACATCTCGTGGTGGTCGGTGAACAGCCCGAACTGCGACAGGTTCGGGTGCAGCAGCTGGGCGTCGACCCCGTCCGCGTCCATGTCCTCGAGGATTATGTCCGGGTCGCCCTCGGGCGTGCGCCCACTGGTCTGGCGGTACCGCGAGACCGTCCAACCCTCGAACCCGGGCGTGTGCAGCTTCCGGAACACCCGGGCGCCGCCCTCGACGAAGGGCTCGATCTCGAACTCCTCCTCCCACACCGCCAGGTGGCGCAGGTGCTTGGGCAGGCGGGTCTTGAAGAGGTCGATGGGCTCCAGCAGGTGCCCGTCAGCTGAGACGACGAAGTCCTTGTCCGTCATGACCTGCGATCTCCGATGCACTCGACGAACCGGGCGCCGGTCAGCCGAGAAACACGTTCTCAGTCGGCGCGAACGCAGTTGCAAGATTAGGCCAACCGGTCGGTACATTTCAACGGCATGGGGCACACTGTCCGCCTCTGCGCGCCCAAGGGGAGACGACGCATGACGAAGCGGTGGCAACGGCGCCCGGAGGGCTCGACCTGGGGCGACTGGGGCGACGACGACGAGCTCGGCCGCATCAACCTCCTCACGCCCGACAAGGTCCTCCAGGGAGTGCGCGAGGTGCAGGCCGGCCTCAGCTTCTGCCTGAGCCTGCCGCTCGACTACCCCGGTGGCACCGTCCTGAACCAGCGCCGGCACCCCCCGGTGCTCGCCCCGACCGAGGACATGGAGGGCAACCCAGCGACGTTCTACAACGTCCATATGAGCGAGATGGCGGACTTCGGCGATGCCAAGTACGTCGACGTGTGGGCCGACGACGTGGTGACGCTCTCGCTGCAGTACTCGACGCAGTGGGACTCGCTCGCCCACGTCGGCGCCGAGTTCGACGCCGACGGCGACGGTGTCGAGGAGCCCGTCTACTACAACGGCTACCGCGCCGGGGTCGACCTCGTGGGACCGAAGGACGACGCCGCGGGCGACGGTGGCCGCCACCGCAGCTTCGCCCACCACCTCGGCCTCGAGCACATGGCATACCACGGGGTGCAGGGACGGGGCGTCCTCGTCGACCTGGCAAACCACCTGGGCCACGAGTGGCGGGGGATCGACCTGGCGACGCTGCAGGAGATCATGGCGGCCGACGGCGTCGTGGTGGAGCCGGGCGACATGCTCCTGCTCCACACCGGCTTCGCCACCAAGGTCCTCGAGTGGAACCGCGCTCCCGACCTGAGAGAGATCTTCACGACGTGCTCGTACCTCGACGCCCGGGACGAGGCGCTGCTCGAGTGGATCTCGGCGTCGCAGATCTCGGCGCTCGTGGCGGACAACTACGCCGTCGAGGGGCTTCTCGGCAAGGACCGCGACCCGAGCCGCCACTCGTTCCTACCGATCCACCATCTCTGCCTGTTCAAGCTCGGCGTGCCGCTGGGAGAGCTGTGGTACCTGCACGACCTGGCGACCTGGCTGCGCGAGCACGATCGCAGTCGCTTCCTGCTCACCGCGCCGCCGCTGCGGCTCCCCGGGATCGTCGGCTCCCCGCTCACGCCGATCGCCACGGTCTGACACCGGCGCCGGCCCACCGGCGGGCTCGACGGCCCTGGCTCGGAGCCGGCGGGATCCCGCTGCACGAGAGCCGGCGGGTTGTCGCCGACGACAGGTTCAGACCGTGCTGGCGGCGGGCTCGGGTGCCCTCGACAGCTCGAACGCCCCGTAGTCGTTCGCCACGACGTCGGCGATCACCTCGAAGAGCTTCGGGCGACCACCGGTGTTCAGCAGGTACCGCCGCGGCTTGCCGGGGATGTTCGAGCCCACGTACTGGCCGATCGTCCCGAACGAGGTTTTCGCCGCACCCTTGTCGACCATCCGCGTCCAGCGCTCTTCCGACTCGGCGCTCACCTCGATGACGTCGCAACCCCGATCGCGCGCGTGGACGAGCACGTCGGTGACGAAGTCGACCTGGTCACCATTGTACCGGGGGTTGTTGCCGGCGGCCGCGTGCGGTCCACCGGGGAAGAACAGGTTGGGGAAGCCCCTGGTCTGCAGGCCGAGGAACGTCGTCGGGCCGTCGGCCCAGTGCTCCATGAGCTCGCGGCCGTCCCGGTCCCGGATCCCCATGCGGGCGAGCGCGCCGGTGCCGAAGTCGAAGCCGGTCGCCCACACGACGATGTCGAACTCGCGCACGCCGTCGGTCGTCTCGATCCCGGTCTCGGTCAACCGGACGATCGGCGTCTCGCGGAGGTCGACGAGCGACACCTTCGGGTCGTTGAAGGCCTCGAAGTAGCCGGTGACGAAGGGAGGTCGCTTCTCGCCGAACCGGTGGTCCTTGGGGATCAGCCGGTCGGCGGTTTCGGGGTCGTCGACGATGCTGCGGATCTTCCCGGCGATGAACTCGCCCCACTCGTCGTTCGCCGACTCGTTGAACAGCAGGTCCGCGTAGTTGCTCGTCAGCTTCATGAAGCCGGGGCTGGCCCACATCTTCTCGTAGAAGGCATGCCGCTCGGCCTCGGCGTCCTCGAACGCGGTGCGGGCGTTCACCGGGTGGTGGAAGCCGTGGATCGACGTGTTCAGGACCTCGCACAAGTCCTCGAAGTCGGCCCGGAGCTGCGCCTGCTCCTCGGGCGTGATCGGCGTGTTGTTGAGCGGGGTGCACCAGTTGGCCGTGCGCTGGTACACGGTGAGCGACGCGACCTCGTCGAGGATCGTGGGAACCACCTGCACGCCGCTCGACGAGGTGCCGACGACCGCGACGCGCTTGCCGGCGAAGTCGACGGGCGTCGCGGGCCACCCCCCGGTGTGGTGCGCCTCGCCCCGGAAGTCGTCGCGCCCGGGCACGTCGGGGATGTAGGGCACCGACAGCACCCCGGTCGCGGCGATCAGGAACCGCGCCCGCACCTCGCTGCCAGCGCCGAGCGCCACCGTCCACGTGCCCGACGGCTCGTCGAAGGTGGCGGAGGTGACCGGGGCGTCGAAGCGCATGTGACGGCGGAGATCGAACCGGTCGACCACGTGGTTGAGGTAGCGCTCGGTCTCGGGCTGCGCCGCGAAGTGCTCCTGCCACTCCCAGTCGTCGAAGAGCTCCTCCGAGAACAGGTAGCCGTAGGAGTAGCTCTCGGAGTCGAACCGGGCGCCGGGATAGCGGTTCCAGTACCAGGTCCCGCCCACGCCGCTGCCGGCCTCGACCAGCTGGGCGGAGAAGCCCGCCTCGCGTGCCCGGTAGAGCTGGTAGATGCCGGTGATGCCGGCGCCGACGACGAGCACGTCGACGTCGGGCCCGGGTCGGCGCGAGCCTGGGGTCACGGGTTCAGAGGCTGTCGTCATGAGATGGCGAGCTCGATGGTCGTGGGCGTGGGCGTCGCGAACCGGAAGACGCATGTTCGCGTACAAGGAGATCGATCTTGTACCGACCGGTTAGTATACGTTCTCGGATCGAGGGCGTCCGGTGAGGAGCCCGGGAGGACGTCCGTAGAGCGAGAGGGGTGTCGCGTGGCGATCGTGGACCAGAAACGGCCGGTGCTGCCGGTCCCGTACGCGATGGAGCTGCCCGACCGGGGGCGCAAGGAGCGGTACTACGACCCCGACTTCTTCCGGCTCGAGTTCGACCGGCTGTGGTCGCGGACGTGGCAGATGGCGTGCCGGCTCGAGGAGATCCCCCGACCGCACGACTACGTCGAGTACACGATCCTCGATCAATCGGTCGTCGTCGTGCGCACCGAGGACCTCGGGGTGACGGCCTTCCAGAACGCCTGCCGCCACCGCGGCGTCAAGGTCGCCGACGCCCGGGGCACGTGCGAGACCGGGTTCACCTGCCCCTTCCACGGGTGGTGCTACGGGCCCGGCGGGAAGAACACCTTCGTCTCGAAGCGCAGCTCGTTCTCCGAGCACAACCTGCGCCCCGAGGACCTCGACCTGCGGCCGGTGCGCTGCGAGACGTGGGGCGGCTGCGCGTGGATCAACCTCGACGCCGACGCGCCGCTGCTGCGGTCGTGCATCGAGCCGTTCGCCACCGTCATGGACGCCTGGAAGCTCGAGTCGATGCACCCCGAGTGGTGGTACGCGGTCCACCTGCCCGTGAACTGGAAGCTCGCCGAAGAGGCGTTCATGGAGCAGTACCACGTGATCGAGGCGCACCCCCAGCTGGTGGATCCGAAGCGGTTCCCACCGCGGGACCCGGCGGCGTTCGACCCCCGCACGTGGCTCGACGCCGAGATCCGCTACCTGCACACGATGAGCGAGGGCATGGCCGGGATGGTCCACGCCGACGACGTGCGCGTCGCCGAGGGCCTGCGCGACATCGAGCTGCCCGCCGAGCCGATGCGGGCGATCGACATGTGGAACCGCACGTTCAACGACGCCGTCGTGCGCTGGCACCGCGACGAAGGCCACGTCCTGCCCGACCTCAACGAGCTCGAGGCGACGGGGATGAACGAGCCGATGGGCTACTGCTTCCCCCACTTCTTCGTGCTGCCCATGTACAGCAGCGCCTCGTCGTACCGGTTCCGACCGCTCGGTCCCGAGGAGACCCTGATGGAGATCTGGTCGCTCACCCGGTTCCCCCAGGACTACGAGCCGCCCACGCCCACCGCACCCGAACCGTGGGAGTGCGACGACCCGCGGGTGCCACCGATCCCCCAGCAGGACTTCTCCAACCTGCCGAGGCAACAGAAGGGCCTGCACGCGAAGGGCTTCGAGTACATGCGCTTCTCCGAGCAGATCGAGGGCGGCATCGCCAACTTCGAGCGGACCGTCGACGGGTTCCTCGCCGGCCTCCCCTACGAGAAGCTGCTCCCGGCGCTGGGCGAGGTCAACGTGAACCCCCTCGAGCGCCCCGTCGTCGACCTCGGCTTCTGACATGGGCACCGACACGACGTTCGCAGAGGTCGCCGAGGGCGTCCGCGCCACCATCGCCGCGTACACCCAGGCCCTCGACGACGGGCGGACCGACGACGTCGTGGCCACGTTCTGCCCCGACGGTGTGTGCGACATCCCCGGCATGGGCACGCACGAGGGCCACGACGCCCTCAGCGCGGCCTACGCCGGGTGGGCGCCGAGGCGGCCGCAGCGCCACCTCGTCCTCAACACGCTCGTGACCGGCTGGAGCAGCGACGAGGCCCGAGGCGATCAGCGACGTGGTCTTCATCCTGAAGGGAGAGTCCGGGTGGGCGACCCAGCTCGTGGGCCGCTACCACGACACGTTCCACCGCGACGGTCGAACCTGGCGCTTCCACCGTCGGGTGGCCACGTTCGAGACCGGCTAGACGTGCCCGCTCGACCCACGTCAGCCGGAGAAGGCGGGCATGACCTCGCGCGCGAACCGCTCGACCTGTGGGGCGCCCCCTTCGGGCCACCCGCACACGAGGTAGCCGTAGCCGGCGTCCCGCCACTTCCCGGCGAACTTGCGGGCCGTGTCCATGTCGTCGAGCGAGAGCGATGCGGCGTGCAGGATGTCGGAGGGATCACGGCCGGCCTCGACCGCGAGCCGGTCCACACGCTCGGAGGCCTCGCGCAGCGAGTTGGGCGAGCCGAAGGCGTGCCAGACGTCGGCGTAGCTGGCGATAAGTGGGAGCGTGCGGCGCGGGCCGCTCCCGCCGATCCAGATGGGTGGGCGGGGTCGCTGCACCGGGACCGGTCGCAGTTGCGCGTCGCGCAGCGACACCACGTGTCCGTCATACGAGACCATCTCGCCTGTGAAGAGGCGGGTCGTGATCTCGAGGGCGTCCTCGAGCAGCGCGTAACGCTCGGACAGGGGCGGGAACGGGATGCCGAGCTCGTGGTGCTCCTTGTCGAACCAAGCGGCGCCGAGGGACAGCTCGAGCCTGCCGTGCGACGCGTGGTCGACCGTGAGCGCCTGGGCCGCGAACACCGAGGGGTGCCGGTAGGTCACGCCCGTGACGAGCAGACCGAGCCGGATGCGCGACGTCACGCCCGCCAGAGCGGCGAGCGTCGTCATGCCCTCGAACGTCTCGCCCGGCCCCTCGCCGTACATCGGCTGGAAGTGGTCGAACCCCCACACGCCGTCGAAACCCAGTTCCTCTGCGAGCTGCACCCGGCGCACGAGCTCGTCCCACGGCATGCGCTGTTGCGCCACATCGAGTCCGAATCGCATGAGTGGACACGTTGTCACATCTGGCGATCGGGTCGCGCAAGCGCGCCGACTCCTTGGCGTGATCTGAGTGTCCAGCGCCTGGTGAGAAGGCGCAGGCGGTCCGACGGGCCCGCCCAGGTAGCCGACCGGCGCAGCGGACTCAGGGCTAACGTCCGAGTCATGTCGCCGCGCATCGCCGAGGTGCCGGCCCGCCGGGGCGCCAGGGCGGCGGCGTGTCCCGGTCGCCGGGTCCGATGACCACGTTCGAGGGCCCGCCGGTGGCCGGGATCGAGGGGGTGGGCGCGCTCACGCTCGGGGGGTTCCTAGGCGAGGTCGTGGCCCGCTTCGGTCCGAACGAGGCCATCGTGTTCGACGACCCGATGCGGGACGGCGAGACGGTGCGGTGGACCTACGCGCGCCTCGGGGCCGAGGCGCGACGCATCGGACGGGCGTTGCTCGCCGCCGGGGTGGCTCCCGGCGATGCGGTCGGCGTGGTCATGGGCAACCGCCCCGAGGCCGTGGCCGCCATCTTCGGTGCTGCGCTGGCCGGCGCCGTGGCCGCGCCCATGTCCACCTTCTCACCCCGCCCCGAGCTGGCCCACCTGGTGGACACCTGCCGGGCGACGGTGATGCTCACCCAGGCGCGGCTCCTGGCCCGCCGGTTCGGGGAGGACCTGGCCGCCATCGCCCTGGACCGACCGCACCTGCGGCGGGGGGCGGTGCTGGGTGAGCCGTCGTGGGACGAGCTGCTGGCGGCCGGCGAGGCCGTGCCCGACGACCAGCTCGATGCCCGCGCCCGGGCCACCGGCCCCGACGACGCCGCGCTCGTGATCTTCTCCTCGGGCACGACCAGCGAGCCCAAGGGGATCCTCCACCGTCACCGCTCGCCGTCGCTGCAGTGCTGGCTGCAGGCGCGCGTGTTCGCCCGCCATCCCGGCACCCGCATGTTCAGCGCCCTGCCCCTGTTCTGGACCGCCGGGTTCAACACCGCCGTCGGTGCCACGCTGGCCGCCGGTGGCTGCTGGGTGGCCCAGGAGACCTTCGACCCCGGTGCGGCACTGGCGCTGATGGCACGCGAGCGGGTCACCGAGCCCTACACGCTGCCCCACCAGACCGCCGCCCTGGCCGAGCACCCCGACTGGAAGACCACCGACCTGTCGTCGCTGCGCTGCGTCTACGGCAAGGGCGCGTACGCCCGTCATCCCCGGGTCGAGGGTGATCCCGGGTGGATCATGCCGGTGGGGTGGGGCATGTCGGAGACGTGCGCGTTCGTGTGCGCCCACCCCGCCGACACGCCGCGCGAGCGGGCCAAGGTCGGTCACGGCGCCCTGCTGCCCGGCGCGCGACTGCGGGTGGTCGACCCCGACACCGGGAGGCTGCTGGGCGTCGACCAGGAGGGCGAGCTCTACGTGTCCGGCGCCACCCGCATGCTCGGCTACCTGGGCCGCCCGCCGGAGGAGTGCTTCGACGAGGACGGCTTCTTCCACACCGGCGACGCCGGCCACGTGAGCGCCGACGGCAACGTCCACTGGTCCGGGCGACGCACCGAGATGATCAAGACGGCCGGGGCCAACGTCTCCCCCGCCGAGGTGGAGGTCGCGCTGCGGGCCTGCCCCCCGGTGAAGCTGTCCCGGGTGCTGGGCGTGCCCGACGCACGCCTCGACCAGGCGGTGGTCGCATGCATCGTGCTGCGCGACGGCGAGGTTGCCACGGCCGAGGACATCAGGGCCTTCCTGCGGGAGCGGATCGCCGCCTACAAGGTGCCCAGGCAGGTGCTCTTCTTCGACGACGACGAGATGCCCATGACCGCCAGCGATGCCAAGGTCCGCGACGACGCCCTGTTCGAGCTCGTGCACGCCCCGCTCGCGACGGCCGGCGTCACCCCCGAGGGAGAAGAATGAGCCCCGACCAGACCACGACCCCGGACCAGACCATGACGCCCGAGCAGACCGGCGTCACGCTCGACGTGTCCGACCTCGACCGGTACATGGGCGTGCCCATGCGGCCGGGCGAGCTCAAGGAGCCGGTCGAGCGCAACGACATCCGGCGCTGGGTCCAGGCCATGCACTACCCCAATCCGCTGCACTACGACGAGCGGTGGGCGGCCGAGAGCCGGTGGGGGGAGATCGTGGCGCCCCAGTCGTTCACCGTCGCCTGCGACACCAGCCACGGCGCCTCCCCGGCCCAGGTCGGCAGGATCCCCGGCTCGCACCTGATCTTCGGCGGCGACGAGTGGTGGTTCTTCGGGCCCCACGTCCGGCCGGGCGACAAGCTGGTCTGCCACCGCATGCCGTTCGACTACAAGGTCGCCGACACGAAGTTCGCCGGCCCGACGTGCTTCCAGCGGGGCGACACCCTCTACATCAACCAGCAGGGCGAGCGGATCGCGCTGCAGCGCTCCACGGCCATCCGCTACGGGGTGCAGGGGGCCAAGGACAAGGACCTGTTCGGCAGCGACGCCTATGGCTTCGAAGGCCCGGACGCCTCCGCCAGCAACGGCACCTCGGGCGACGGCGAGCCGGTGTGGACCGACGAGCAGCTGGCCGAGCTGGAGGAGCGCAAGCTGGCCTTCATCGACCAGGTCCAGGCCCTCGGTCACGGCAAGCGCCTGTTCTCGTCGGTCTCGGCCGGCGACCTGCTCGCCGAGCACGTGCTCGGGCCCCACAGCCTCGCGTCGTTCGCCACCGAGTGGCGGGCGTACCCCATGACCACCTGGGGCGCCACCGCCAAGGGCCCGACCACGGTGCGGGCCGAGGAGCTGGGCTACACCAAGGAGATGGCGGGGTTCGAGGGCGACCGCCGCATGGAGCGGGTCAACCCCGAGCTGACCGACGGTGCGTACTACGGGCCGTCGCGTGGTCACCTGCAGCCCCGGTGGGCCCGCCACGTCGGCATGCCGCGGGGCTACGGCTACGGCGCGTCTATGGGCGCGTGGATGCTCGACTACGTCGCGGCGTGGGCCGGGGAGTGGGGGATGATCACCCACTCGAACGCCCAGTACCGCAACCCGGCCCTGACCGGGGACGCCACCTTCCTGCGGGGCCAGGTCGTCGACACCCGGATCGAGCGCAAGCGGGTCCACCTCGCCGTGGTCGAGATCGAGATGCGCAACCAGGACGACGCGAAGATGGCCACGGCCACCGTCGAGGTCGAGCTGCCGGCGGAGTGAGGCAGTGGATCCCGCGACGTCACCCGACATGACCGGATGCTCCCGGGACGTCCGCCGCGTCTGCGGTGCGCAGAGACCGCGGCTCCATCCGCCCAGGTTCTGAGAGGAGGAGCTGCCTCGTGCTCGACTACGACCAGGGGCCGCAGGTCGCCGACCTGCGATCGCGACTGCGGCGGCTCATCGCCGACCACGTGCCTCCGGACTACCTCGGCGCCTTCACGGACGACCCCGCCGACCTCGAGGTCGCGCACTCGTTCTGCCGCCTGCTGGCCTCCGAGGGCCTGCTGTGCGCCGCGTGGCCCGAGGAGTTCGGCGGCCGCGGCGCCTCGGCGTGGGAGCAGACCGCGGTGCGCGAGGAGATGTGGGCCCACCACGAGCCGCGGGGCGCGCAGTACATGGGGGTGAACTGGGTCGGCCCGGCCCTGATGCGCCACGGCACCCCCGAACAGCAGCGCCTCCACCTCCCGGCCATCGCCCGCAGCGAGGTGATCTGGTGCCAGGGTTTCAGCGAGCCCGACGCCGGCTCGGACCTCGCATCGCTGCAGACCGCCGCCCGCCGCGACGGCGACGGGTGGCGCATCAGCGGGCAGAAGATCTGGACGTCCTACGCCACGATGGCGCAGTGGTGCTTCCTGCTCGCCCGCACGTCGCGGGGCGAGCGGAAGCAGCAGGGGATCACCGTCTTCCTTGTGCCGATGGACGCCCCCGGCATCGAGGTCCGGCCGATCCCGTGCATGCTCGGCCCCCACCACCTCAACGAGGTCTTCCTCGACGAGGTGTGGGTTACCGCCTCCGACGTCCTCGGCGACGTGGACGAGGGCTGGAAGGTGGTGCAGGAGGTCCTCGCCTTCGAGCGGGTCGGCATCGCCCGGTACGCCCGGGTCGACCGGCTGCTCCACTGGGCGCCGGCCGCCCTCGGCGACGCGTGGGACGGCCTGCCCGACGAGCTGCGCAGCCGCTGGGCCCGCATGCTCGTCCACGCCCGGCGGGCGCGGCTGCTCGCCTACCGCGTCATCGCCACGCAGCAGACGGGCCAGGTGCGCCCCGGCGATACGGCCGCGTACCGCATCGCCGTCACCCGGCTCGACCAGGACAGCGCGGAGGTGCTCATGGACATCGCCGCCGAGCTCACGGCGACCGACGACGAGGCGCGGCGCTTCCGCCGGGCCGTCGAGGACCACCACCGGTACTCGGTGTCGGCCACCGTCGCGTCCGGCAGCATCGAGATGCAGCGGATCCTGCTGGCCCGAGCCCTGCTGGCGGCGGCGTGAACACCGACCTGAGCCCCGAGGCCCTCGAGTTCGGCCGCACGGCCCGGCGAGCGCTCGAGGCCGCGGGCGGCGACGAGCTCGCCCACGCCGGCACGGCGGCGCGCGACGGCGGGGAGGCCGCAGCCAAGGTGCTCGCCGACCTCGGCGCCTGGGACCTCGACCCCCGGGGCAGCGCCGAGGAGCTCGAGGCCGCCGCCGCCCTGTGCCGCAGCGCCGGCTGGTGGGCGGTGCCCCACCCCGTCGCCGAGCGGCTGGCGCGCCCCCGCGACGTCCCCGCGGAGGCGCTCGTCGTCGTGGCCGGCGACGGTTCCGCCGGCGCGATCGCCGAGGCGGTCACCCGCCTCGCGCTGCGCTGGATCGCCGTCGACCTCGGCGGCCGGCGCAGCCGGGCCACGCCGCAGCCCGGCGCGGTCCCGGTCGGCAAGCACGGCGTCGCGGTGCCGCTCGACCTTGCGCCCCTCGACGACGGCGGCGCCGGCGACGTCGCACTCGGCCTCGTCCTCCCGTGCTGGACGCTGCTCGGCCTGCTCGACCGCGCCATCGACCTGACATCCGACTACGTGCGCGTCCGCCACCAGTTCGGCCAGCCGCTGTCGTCGTTCCAGAGCGTCCAGTTCCAGCTCACCGACGCCGAGGTCGAGCGGCTCGGGGTCGAAGAGCTCGCCAAGCACGCGCTGTGGAGCGTCTCGACCGGGCGGCCTGACGCGGTCGCCGACGCCCTCGCCCTGCGGGTGGCGGCCGTCGAGGCGGCCGAGGTCGTGTTCCGGATCACCCACCAGCTGCACGGCGCCATCGGGTTCTGCGACGAGACGGCGTTGTCGTGGCTGTCGCGCGCCAGCCAGCCCCTCCGGCGGCTGCCGCTCGGCCCGTCCGCCACGCGCGCCGCCCTCACCGACAACCTCGGCCACCGCGGCCTGGCCGGGCTCTTCTCGTGAGCGACCACGTGCCGCATCGGACAACGCATCTGCCCCGCCACGTCGAGGCGAACGTTGCCTGATCCGGCACTGGACGACTTCCGGGCCGAGGTCAGGGAGTGGTGCCGTGCGCACGTGCCCCCAGGGTGGCGTGACGCCCAGACCGGCGTAGCCGAGGAGGACTTCGTCGCGTTCCAGAAGGCGTGGTTCCAGCAGCTGCGCCGTGCCGGATATGCCGTGCCGCACTGGCCCGCCGAGTGGGGTGGCGGCATGTCCGTCCCGCAGCAGGTCGTGCTGTACCAGGAGCTGGCGGCCCACGACGCCCCGCGCCTCGTCCTCGCCTTCGTGTCGATCCACCACGCAGCCTCGACCCTGCTCGCCGCCGGCACCGACGAGCAGCGCCGGCGGCACCTCCCGGCGATCCTCGACGGCGAGATCTGGTGCCAGGGGTTCTCCGAGCCCGAGGCCGGTTCCGACCTCGCCAGCCTCCGCACGACGGCCCGCCGGGACGGCGACCGCTTCGTCGTCAACGGCCAGAAGCTGTGGGCAAGCGGCGCCCGGCACGCCGACTGGTGCCTGCTGCTGGCGCGCACCGACCCCGACGCCCGTGTCGGTACTGATACCGCCCCGACTGATACCGCCCCGCAACTGTCATCGGGCTCGACAAGGCGAAATCGGGACCGAAAGCGTCGGGGCATCTCGTACTTCCTCCTCGACATGCGTTCGCCGGGGGTCGACGTGCGGCCGATCCGCAACGCGCTGGGCGAGTCGCACTTCTGCGAGGTGTTCCTCGACGACGTGGAGATCCCCGAGTCGGACCTGGTCGGCCCCGAGCACGCCGGCTGGCAGGTGGCCCAGGCGACGCTCAGCGCCGAGCGGGGCATGACGATGCTCGAGCTGGCCGAGCGCCTCGCCGGTGGCTTCCGGTGGCTGCTGGACGACTGCTCCCGGTCGCGGGACGGCGAACCCTGCCCCATCGACGACCCGGTGGTCCGCGACCGGCTGGCGCGGCTCGAGACCGAGCTCACGGGGCTGCGGTCCGTCTGCGCGGACCTGGTCCAGCGGGCCGACACCGGCCGGGCCGGACCGGTCGACGCGTCGATCGTGAAGCTGTACTACAGCGAGCTGCCCCAGCGCCTGACGGGCTTCGCCGCCGAGGTGGCCGGCCTGG
>Ga0126307_10000025_pt1 | contig 84876 bp, 83 predicted proteins | sample Plot28_FD_89955 | JGI IMG/M metagenome (GOLD analysis project Ga0126307, IMG submission 89955) | Serpentine soil microbial communities from UC McLaughlin Reserve, CA, USA - Plot28 | ecosystem: Environmental > Terrestrial > Soil > Grasslands | place: USA: UC McLaughlin Reserve, Lake County... | reverse complement strand
GCCTTTGCCGACAAGGAACAGATCTGGGCCGACAACGCCGCCTCCAGCCGCTTCTTCGGCAACACCTACGTCTGCTTTGCCCGTTACGTCGGCGGCCCCAGTGCCGGCTCCAACGCCCACACCCTGGACGTGGCCAGGTCGACCGATGGTGGCGACAGCTGGAACAAGCTGACGCTGGTGGGCATCCCCGGCTCCTCCTCGGGCAGGTTCGCGCTGGAGAGCGGGCACAGCGGCTGCACCATCCGTACCGACAGCACCGGCACGGTGCACGTGTTCTGGCTGGGCTGGGACCAGCAGCTCCAGCAGCAGGGCATCTACACCGCCCGCTCCTTCGACGGCGGGGCCAGCTTCGAGCAGCCGCGGCGGCTGTTCGTGGCCGTCCACACCGGCATCCTTGACCCGGTGCTTGGCCGCACCACCATGGACGGCATCGCCGGCGCCAGAAGCGACCTGTCCAATGCCCCCAGCGTCGACATCGCCAACGGCGCCCCCACCGGCACCGACGCCACCGACCAGCTCGCGCTCACCTGGGTCGACGGCCGCGACGGCCTCAACAACGAGCGCGTCTTCTTCACCACCTCCACCGACGACGGCGAGAGCTGGACGGCGCTGCGGAGGGTGGAAGACGAGATCGGCCACCCGGCCGACCGGGGCTACTACTCGGCCCCGGCCATCTCCCCAGACGGCCATGACGTGTATCTCGTCTACAACGCCTTCCTGGAGCCGTACAAGGAGAGCACCATCGGGCCGGACAACGACCGGCCGCTTGTCGGGGTGGTCACCCATGCTGATGTGGCCGCCGGCGGGACGGTGGGGGCGTTCACCCAGCTGCACCGCAGCCCACCGGGAGATGCTCGCGGGTCGAGCCAAAACGACCTGACGGCGGAGTTCCTAGGCGACTATGTGTACGCGGTCGCCACGAATAGCTACGGGGCAGCGGTGTGGAACGACGTGCGGAACGCTGCCGACTGTCCGGCCATCGACGCCTGGCGGATGGCCCTGCGTACCGGCGACGCGGTCCCCAGACCGGCTCCCCAGCAGGACTGCCCGGCCACCTTCGGGAACTCCGACATCTTTGGTGGCTCCTACGCCGACCCGACCACTCCGTAGCTTCGGCCAGGAGCGACGGGAGGGGCGCGGCTGGCGCCCCTCCCGCCTCCCTGACGCGCTCGGAACGCTGACTATCGGCCAGGGAGTGATCGCGGCAGCCCGAACGATGCGAGCACGCTGTTGTCGAAGTGGGTGATCGCGCAGATCCGGTCGCCGGTGAGGGTGAGGACGTCGAGGCCGGTCCCGTGGCGGATGCCGCCGGTGGGGGCGCGAAGGTAGACCCCGAACGCCAGCTGACCATTCGCCCTCGTCGGCACGAGGTCGTACCTCCGGCCCTGGCGTCCGACGCTGGCCAAGAAGCGGGCCACGGCGTCGCGGCCTTGATATTCGAGGGGGATCGGTGGCATGGAGATGCAGACATCGTCGGTGAGCAAGGCAACCAGCGCGTCGATATGGCCCGAGTCGTAGGCGCGGACGAACTTTGCTACGAGCACCTGCTCGTCGGGTGAGTCGGGAGCAGGAGCCGGTTCGCGCTCGCCGGTCGGCGGCAGGCGGCGCTGCAGGGTGGCGCGGGCCCGTTTGAGGACGCCGTTAACCGATTGGACCGTCGAGTCGAGCATCTCGGCCACCTCGCTGGCGTGGTACCCGAGTACGTCGCGCAAGATCAGCACGGCGCGCTGGCGAGCGGGCAGAACCTGCAGCGCGGTCACGAAGGCCAGGGACATGGCTTCGGTCTGCTCGTAGCGGGCCTCTGGGCCGAGCGGCACGTCGATCGCACCCTCGAGGAGGGCGTCAGGATACGGCTCCAGCCACACGACTTCGCCGAGGCGGGTCGGCTCGGGCGGTTCAACATCGGGGTTGCCCCACTCCCTGGCCGGGCGTCGGCTGGCCGAGCGAAGCGCGTTGAGGCTCCGGTTGGTGGCGATCCGGTAGAGCCATGTGCGGATCGAGGCGCGTCCCTCGAACCCTCCGAGGCCCTGCCAGGCGGCCAGCAGCGTGTCCTGCAGGGCGTCCTCGGCGTCCTGGAAGGATCCGAGCATCCGGTAGCAGTGCACCTGTAGCTCCCGACGGTGCGGCTCGGTCAGCTCTCGGAACGCGTCGCCGTCCCCGGCCCGCGCCCTGGTCATCAGGTCGGTTGTCACCACTCCACCCTCGCGTCACGCCTCTCGCTCTCCATGTCCACCTCAGTTTCGACACCGGCCGAGCCGCGAAATGGGCGGAGCAGGCACGCCCACTTTCTCGACGTGGTGGTGTCTGCATCCTCGAGAGACGCGTTGACCCCGATCGAAGGAGATCAAGATGATGCTGGAGAACAAGTCCGCGGCCATCTACGGCGGCGGCGGGGCGCTCGGCGGCGCCGTCGCGCGAGCGTTTGCGGATGCCGGCGCCCGCGTCTACCTCGCCGGGCGGTCGAGGGCCCGGCTCGAGAAGGTAGCGAACGACATTGGCGACGCAGCCGGCGTGGCGGAGGTCGACGCGCTCGACGAGCGCGCCGTCGCCGATCACGCCGACTCCGTAGCGGCAGACGCGGGCGGAATCGACATCGCATTGAACGCCGTCTCCTTCCCGTTCGTGCATGACACGCCCTTCGCCGAGCTGGCCGTCGAGGAGGTCATGCATCCGATCGACGCCTACCTGCGGACCAACCTGATCACGGCCAAGGCGGTTGCTCGGCACATGACGGCGCGCCAGTCGGGGACGCTCCTGACGCTCTCGTCGGGCGCGTCCCGGGTCGTGCCCCCCGGGAGTCTCGGCTACGGCACCACGTGCGCGGCGATCGAGACGATGTCCCAGCGGCTTGCGGTCGAGCTCGGGCCGAGCGGCGTTCGCGTCGTCTGCCTGCGACCGCACTTGATTTCCGACGGACCCTCCAACGGCTCCTACACCGGTGAGCTGTTCGGGCGGCGGGCCGCCGCGGCGGGGCTCAGCGCCGAGCAGTGGCTCGTACAGCGGGCAGAGGACGTGACGCTGCTGGGGCGGCTCCCGACGCTGGCCCACGTCGCCGATGCGGCCGTCTTCCTGGCATCGGACCGCGCCGGAGCGATTACCGGCGCGGTCGACCTGACTTGCGGCAGCGCGGCGCGCACCAATGCAGGGGCACTGGTTGGTGTGCTCGACTAGGGCCTTCTGTCCGCAGCTGACGTTGTACATCCACCAGGTGGTGGGCTGGAGCCAAATGGGGGTGTCGAACGGTCCGCCGCAGGGCGGACCGTGTCGGCCTCTCGACGGCTATGCCAGCTACGCCTCGATGTCCTTGTTCTCGGGAAGGAACTGGCTGGCGATGAAGGTTGCCCCCTGCGGGTCCTTGATCACCGCCATCCTGGTCCACGGGGCATCGAGTGGCCCGGCGACGACCTCGCCGCCGAGCTCGCTCGCCTTCGCCGCTGTTGCGTCGGCGTCGTCGACCGCGAAGGTGACGCTCCAATGCGCTGACGCATCGGAGTCGTCGTCGGCGATTGTGTTCAGCGCGGCGACGACGTCGATGAAGCCCTCGGGCGCGCCCATCTCCGCCATCTGCTCGCGAAGACCCGGGCTGCCCTCCTCGAGGTGATCGCCGTAGCCGGGCTGCGTCCACATCAGCCCGGCGGGCAGTGCCAGCGTCTTCCAACCGAAGACGGCGCCATAGAAGGCTTTCGCTCCCTCCGGGTCACGGGTGGCGAGGCCGTTGAAGTTCAGCGATCCGTGCTCGTTGACGATCTTCGCACCCTTGTGGTCCTTTGCCTGCCAGACGCAGAACGCAGCGCCTTCGGGGTCGGTGAGGACGGCCATCCGCCCCGAGTCCATGACGTCGAAGGGCTCCACCGCCACGCCGCCGCCAGCATCGCGGGCCTTCGACGCCGTCTCGTCGGCGCTCCCTACCCAGACATAGGTGTTCCACATCGCCATCGGTGGCGCGCCCTCGGGGATCGACCCCACCGCCGCCACGTCGCCGCCACGAATGCGGCCGATGAAGTACCGACCCTCCGAACCTTCGGGCATCACGTCCTCGAACTCCCATCCGAAGAGCCCGCTGTAGAACGGTAGAGCGGCCTCGGGGTCGGGCTGAGGGGTGTCGACCCAGCAGGGGACGCCAGGGATGTATTCGTCTCGCTCGGGCATTGCCGTGCCTCCCGATTGCTCGCGGGTCGCGCACCCTAACCGCCGGGATCTGCACGTGCTGGAGGACCGCACGGTGTCGCCGATCACGGAGAGGCCAGCCGGTCCGCGGCGAGCGAGCGTGAGTGGGCCACGGTGTCGTGCCGGAGCGCAGGGACTGCTCGAGCCCACCCGGCGACGTGCCGTCGACGCAGTGCTGAGAGAGCTGAGTAAATGCCGTCCCCCAGGGACGATCGAAATCGTGGCGCGCGACGCGACGACTGCGGCAAGGATCGACTGCGTGCACAAGGGGGAGATCACGGCCGAGGTCGTTGCGTGCCTGATCGCGGAACAGTTCCCACAGTGGGCTGACAGGGAAGTCCGCTCCGTCGAGCTCGACGGTTGGGACAACACGACCTTCCGCCTGGGCGAAGACATGTCGGTGCGGCTGCCCAGTCACAAGAGGTACGTCCCGCAGATCGACAAGGAGCACCGGTGGCTGCCGCAACTCGCGGCGCAGCTTCCGCTCCCGATCCCGTACCCGATCGCGAAGGGTGCACCCGGGTGCGGCTTCCCGGCACCTTGGTCCATCTACCGCTGGCTATCGGGCGAACCAGCGGCCACCGCGGGCATCCACGACCTCAACCGCTTCGCCGATGACCTCGGGGCGTTCCTCGCTGCGCTCCGAGAGATCGACCCGGCAGGCGGGCCCCCCGCTGGACCCCACAGCTTCAACCGAGGCGGTGCAGTCAGTGCGTGGGACGAACAGACCCGGGCGACGATCGACGGGCTAGCCGACGAGATCGACGTCGCCGGAGCAACAGACGTGTGGGACGCCGCGCTCAGCGCTGAGTGGACCGGCCCGGACGTATGGGTCCACGGCGACGTCGCAGGCTCGAACCTGCTCGTGACCGACGATCGCCTGTGCGCCGTCATCGACTTCGGCTGCTCCGCAGTCGGAGACCCCGCCTGTGACCTCACGCCGGCGTGGACGACATTCGACGGCACAAGTCGAGACCGATTCCGAGCGTCGATTGCGCTAGACCCCGCCACCTGGGCACGCGGACGCGGCTGGGCCTTGTGGAAGGCGCTCATCGCCATCCCCGGACGACCGGCCGACGACCCAGGACGCACCGGAGCCCGATTCGGATGGAGGTGGGACGCTCACGGCGTGATCGAGCACGTGATCGCGGATCATCGCACCACCGGATGACGCTACCTCGGGCATCTCCCACACCCCTGGACTTCCTGGCGTTCCAGGTCGTACATGTTCGGGACCGTCGCCCCGTCGAGATCGATCGTGACCGCCCTCGGCCCCACCCCGGCGGCGTGGTCGCCGACCGCCACGATGCGGTCGCCGCGGATGGCCAGGGAGGTCGCCATGGTGTTCGTGGGATCGCGGGTGATAATGCTCGCGCTGGTCAGGACTACCGTCGGGGTCGGTTGGGTGCCGCTCATGTGGCTGCTTCGCGCCGTACCGTGACCGTCGCTCATCCGTCCACGCCCGGTGACGGCCGCGCCGTGACGACGTGGGCGCCGCGGCTCAGTCGGATGACGAGACAATGTGTCACCACGGTGGGGACGACTGTCGAGACGCCGGCGCGCCAGACGAGGCTCCGCGCCCCGGTGCCGGCGAGCGACCACGATGTGCGCATGCCCGTTGCCGCCGAGGTCGTCGCGTCTGAGCCGAGCCGGGCTGCGAGGGCCCCGACCGACGTGCTGCGCCTCGTCGTCGCCGTGGGATCCCTGATGGTCGTCGTGCTCCTCGGTGCGTTGTTCGACGAAGCTGTCGTGGCGTTCGTCGCCGATCTGATCCAGGGGGTCGAGACGCTTCCCTCGTGGCTGGTCACCGCGGTGATCCTGATCGGTCAGATCCTGGGGATCGTGGTGCTTGTGGGCGGTGCCGTTGCTGCGATGCTGCGCCGACACTGGTTCCTGCTGGTCGTCGCCGCGGCGGCGGCCGCGTTCGCCGTGCTGCTGACGCTGATCATCCTGCCGCTCATCGACGACGTCGCTCCGCAGGTGGCCCAGGTCGACGAGTCCTACATCCCGATCCCCCCTGACAAGGTCGCGTCCACGATGGAGTTGGCCATGTTGGCGGCTGTGGTCACGGCCGCCTCGCCGTGGATCGCTCGCCGGTGGAGGCGTGCCGGGTGGACCGTCGTGATCACCGCGACCCTCACCCGCTTCCTCGGTGCGCCGATCGAATTCGACACGTTAGTCGCAGTGCTGACGGGATGGACCGCCGGAGCCGCCGCCATCGTGATGCTCGGTGCGCCCTCGCGTCGTCCTTCCGGCGAGTCAATCGCCGCGGGTCTCGCGGCGGTCGGCGTGCCGCTGGCCCGGTTGGAGCAGGCCAGCCTTGATGCGCGTGGCTCCACGCCCTACTTCGCCACGAACCGAGACGGGTCTTCTCTGTTCGTGAAGGCGCTCGGGGAGGACGAGCGCAGCGCAGATCTGCTGTTCCGCGTCTACCGGCGGATCCAGCCCCGAGACCTCGGCGACGAGAGGGCGTTCTCGTCGCTGCGACGGGCGGTTGAGCACGAGGCCCTGGTGGCGTTCGCGGCCCGCGATCTGGGCATCCGCACGCCGCGCGTCGTCGCGTTCGCGACCGCGGAGCCCAATGGATACGTGCTCGCCTACGAGGCGATCTCCGGACAGTCGCTCGACCGCCTGGAACCCGCCGAGATATCTGACGACGTGCTGGCCAAGGTGTGGACGGAGTTGGCCCGGCTGCGCGCCCACCGGATCGCCCACCGCGATCTGCGGCTGGCCAACGTGTTCCTGGCCGACGACGGCGCCGCCTGGATCATCGACTTCGGCTTCAGTGAGCTGGCGGCGTCGGACCAGCTGCTGGCCACCGACCTGGCCGAGCTGCTCGCCTCGTCCACCAGCCGGGTCGGTGCCGAGCGCGCCGTGGCCGCCGGCGCGGCAGTGATCGGTCCCGATGTGATCCTGACCGCGCTCGACCGCCTCGAGCTCCCCCGGCTGAGCGGTGCCACCCGTACCGCCTTGAAGGCCGATCCCAGCCTCCTGCCGGACCTGCGCCGTTGCGTCGAGTCGGCGTCGGCGTCGGCCGGAACGGGCGCGCCGGCCGGTCGCTTGCCGAGCGAACGGGGACCCGGACAGTGACGGAACGGCAGATCGACGCCGCCGGACGGCGATGGTTGCGTCCAGGAGGAGAAGGACCATGGCGAGCGACATGTCTTACGAGCCGATCACGAGGAGGACCGCGGAGGTCACCGGCGACGTCTTCGAGGCGCCGGCCAGCATCGTGTTCGACCAGGCCGAGAACCGCCTGACACCGATCAAGGCACTGCTCGTCGCCACGCCCGGGGTCTGAGGGCGGGGGTCATGCGCATCCTCGTGGCTCTCGGCGGCAATGCGCTGCTGAAGCGGGGCGAACCGCTCACCGCGGAGAACCAGCGGACCAACGTGCGCACCGCGGCGCGGTCCCTGGCGCCGGTCGCCCGGCGCCACCAGCTCGTCATCTCCCACGGCAATGGGCCCCAGGTCGGCCTTCTGGCGTTGCAGGCGGCGGCCTACAAGGAGGTCGAGGCCTACCCGCTCGATGTGCTCGGCGCCCAGACGGAAGGAATGATCGGCTACCTGATCGAACAGGAGCTCGGCAACCTGCTGCCGCCCGAGGTCCCGTTCGCCACGCTCCTCACGATGATCGAGGTCGACACCGAGGATCCTGCCTTTCGCGACCCGACGAAGTTCGTCGGCCCGATCTACTCCGACGCCGATGCGGGCGCGCTCGCCGCAGACAAGGGTTGGATGTTCAAGCGGGACGGTGAGCACCTCCGGCGGGTGGTGCCGTCGCCGGCGCCCAAGCGCGTCTTCGAGATTCGGCCCATCCAGTGGCTGCTCGAGCGGGGGGTTGTCGTGATCTGCGCCGGCGGGGGTGGGATCCCAACGGCGTGGGTGCCCGGCCAGGAGCGCACGCTCGGGGGCATCGAGGCCGTGATCGACAAGGACCTGGCGAGCGCGCTCCTGGCGTGTGACCTCGAAGCCGACCTGTTCGTCATGGCGACCGACGTCGACGGCCTGTACGAGGGCTGGGGGTTGCCCGAGCAGCGCCGCCTCGACCGGGTGACGCCGGACGAGCTCCGCGGCCAACCGTTCGCCGCGGGATCCATGGGGCCGAAGGTGGAGGCCGCGCTGCGGTTCGTCGAGGCGACGGGCAAGCGGGCCGCCATCGGCGCGCTGGGAGACATCGAAGCGATCGTGGAGGGCGGGGCAGGCACGTCGGTCGTGCCCGGCCGGCCGACTGGGCGAGGGACGACGTGAGATAAGCGACCTGGGCGTTCAGCCGGAGGCGGGCAAGGTCCGCAAGGTCATGGCCCACCGCCGGGGCCTCGAGCTGCCGAGGTTGACGCCGTCGACCACGACGAGCTGCCGTTCGACGATCGCCGGTAGCTCACTGACGTCGCCGCGCTCGGCCGGCCGACGCTGTTGCTTGCTCCTCCCTGCAACGAGCGCTGGTCTCCCGGGGTCACAGACAAGTCTCATGGCCGCCCGATCCGACATGCCCGCTTGCCTTGTCGATGAGGAACCTGCCGTCTGACTGCTCAACGAGCACGTAGTCGAGGGACCACTGAGTGCAGCTCTGGCCAGGTACCGGCCCCAGTGACGGATCCTGGAGATTGACAAATTCGAGCCACACGTGTGCTTGCGCGTCCGCGAAGAACGCGTCGTTCGCCACAAAGTTGTAGTCGTAGCTGGTACGCACGGATGCGGCGAACTCGTCCAGGACAAGCCCGCCTCGAAGGCGAGGTGAAAGCCGCCGCCACGCCAGCTCGTAATTCCCGGTGTTGATTCCACCGAAGTAGTCGCTAAACGCGGTAGCCACACGTTCCGCCCAGTCGGTCCGTCCTGGTCGCGGGACCTCACCGGGGATTTGGGGTCCGAGCGGGTCCTGGCATGACGGCGGTGAGGGTGGCGACAGGCTCGCCCGCGCGGCGAACCAGCGATCGGCGGTCGACGACGCGACCGCGAATCCTAAGCCTTCGTATTCAGCGTAGTTCCCGGACATTACGCCTACGACGTCTCCGGACAATGCTACGAGCGGGCCGCCTGAGTTGCCGGGATTGACTGCAGCATCGGTTTGGAGAAGCCCGCCCTGCTCTCCTGTCTCCGTCCGTACAACCCGATCGACGCCGGACACGGCCCCTTCACTGATCGACAGAGGGCCGTCTAGGGGATGTCCAATAACTGCGACCGTTGTACCCGGCCGAGGATCGTTTGCCGCACGGCCGCCCGCACCAGGTCCACCGCATCGACGTCCCGCCTCTCGCCGCCTTTGCCTTCTGTAGTCCTTGCCTTGGGCTGAAGTCAATGCCCACGGGCGCGCTACAGCGCTAGTTACAGAGCGAGTCGCTCGCCGAGATCGATCAGAAGGTGGCCTGCGCTCTTCCCTCGTGCCCGGCCTCAGAGAGGCCTCAACCGCCGCGGTTTGCGGCGGGGGTTGTTGGGTTCCGGCGCGTTCGGCCGAGGTGGGTTGACGATGGAACGCGGCTTCGTGTTGGGCGGGTGGGTCAGGCCGCACCCTGTGTGGAGCCGGCGATGGTTCCACCAGGTGACTTCCTGACCCGGTAGTCGATGAATGTGGCGAACGGTGATTGCCGAACGCCGAGCTGCTCGAGGTCGAGCGACCGGGTGAACCCCTCGAAGAGGCGCTTGCCGTCGCCGAGAACCACCGGGGCGAGGATGATGGTGAGCTCGTCGACATACCCGCTGGCGAGTGCTTGGCGAATGACGTCGGCACCGCCCATGACGTGGACGTGCTTGTTTCCGGCCGCGGCCTTTGCCCGGTCGATCGCGTCGGCTAGGCCACCGACGAAGACGAAGTCGTCGCCAGATGGCTGCTGCTCGGGGCGATGGGTGACGATGAAGAACGGCAGCCCCCACGGATTGGTGTCACCCCAATGCCCGGCCGCCTCGTAGGTGCCGCGCCCGGCAACCACGGCGCCGCATGCCGCGGTCATGGCCTCGAGCCAGGCCTTGTCCTCACCGGTCGGATCACCGCGAGGCGGAGTGTCATAGGTCCACGGCCCGCCGAACACCCAGTAGTGCAGCCGCTCACCACCGACGCCGAGCCCGCAACCCGGCCCGTCATCGGGTCCGGTGATGTAGCCGTCGACCGACGTCGTGATCCCTGCGATGACCTTGCTCATCAGCATTCCTCCTGGTTGAACGGCGGCCGGCGTCGCCGCCCGATGCTCAGATAGACGGTCCGGCCCGAAAGGACTCATCGGCCTTCGGTCGGCACGAGGGCAGCCTCACGGCGTCCCAGAAGGGCCGCCGTCGAGGACCGACGACCTGCGCGGTCGTTCTGTGGCCCGCTCCCGATTGTCGGCCCACCAGCACCCGCGACTATCGAACCGCCGCGCAGCGAAGTCGAAATCGAGCAGACCGACCGCGACCCCGTCTCAAAGAGGTCGTGGACGTGCCGGCGCGGCCACGGGCGGCGTTCGCGCGCGAACCGACGATCGCCGTCGGCTCGGTGCCGCGAACCGGGTGAGGGATCGACGGGTGCTATCGGGCCTGCGAAGGCGGCCAGTCGGGCGGTGGGTTCTGGCGCTCGTCGTCATCGGCGGCAGCGCCGCGCAGGGCCGTGGGATGGCGGCCGGTCTCGTGGCGGAACACCCGGTAGAACTGGGCGTAACTGCCGAAGCCGGCCTGGTGGGCGGCGTCGAGGGCGGTGCTACGCCGACCGTTGCCGTAGTGGCGCAGGAAACGCTCGAGTCGCTGCTGGTTGCGAAACCGGCCGATCGAGAGGCCCATCTGCGTCGCGAACAGGCGGCTCAGGTACGAGGGGCTCAGCCCCACGGTCTGCGCCAGGTCGGCCAGGCGGCCCGTATCAGGGTCGGCGTGCAGGAGACGGGCGACGCTGTCGACCGCGGGATGGACATCGACGCCCCCGACGACGTCCTCGCTGTCGACGAACGACTGCCAGGCCCCGAGCAGCAGGTAGGGCAGGCCGACGTTGAACAGGGTGTCGTCGATGGTCTCGGCCTCGCGCAGCTCGTGGAAGAGTGCATCCAGGCGCCGGAGCCGCTGCGGGTCGAGGCGACGGGAGTAGCGACCGACTGGATCGCCCTGGACCAGGGGGCGGGCGTGCGGCGCGGTCGCAGCCCGGGCCACGAGAGCGGGCCGGAAGACCGCCCACCACAGCGCGTGGTCGGCGGACTCGTCGACGAGGACGTGCTCTTGACCGGGGAAGAGCCACGTCAGCGTGCCGGCTGTCAGCTCGTAGCGACGTTCGCCCAGCAGATAGGAGGCGGTGCCTCGCACGACCAGGTTGACCTCCAGCTCCGCGTGACTGTGAGCGCGGGGGCGCAAGTCACCGGCCGCGTGTCGAACCACCCGTCCGTCGATGCCGGCCCGGAGGCTGAGGTCCTCGGTCATCGCAAGAAACGATAGGAACTCGCGGGCTTACGAGAAGACAGCGGAACCGCCACGGCGGATTCTGTGATCACCCGGAGAGGAGAGGAAGGTACGGCATGGCTGTCTCGGTTCCCCCCGTCACCTCCGCAGACGCCCGTCGCTTCAGGGACGAGGGCTTCTTCGTCCTCGAAGGCGCGGTTCCGCCGAGCGATCTCGACATCCTGCGTGGTGAGTGCCAGCGCTTCATCGACGAACGCGACCGTGAGATGACCCGGCTCGGCGTCGACATGCTGGACCTCTGCCATCGCGGACGCCGCTACTTCGTCCATGCCTACGGCAAGAGCCCAGCGGTCGAGCGCTTCCTGTTCTCGGATCTGATGGCGCAGAGCGCCCAAGCCGCGCTCGGGGACACCGTGTACCTCTGCAACGAGCAGTACGTCGTCAAAGCCGCCGACCAGGGGATGGCGTTCGGGTGGCACCAGGACTCGGGCTTCGTCCCTTATCCGCATCCGCCGTATCTCACGTGCTGGATCCCTCTGGACGACGTCTCCGAAGCCAACGGCACCGTCTACCTCCTGCCCTACCCGCGCGCCGGCACCCGCGGGGTCGTCGAGCATCGCCGTGACGAGAAGACCAACGACCTGGTCGGCTACTTCGGCGACGACCCCGGCGATCCGGTGGTCGTGCCCGCGGGAAGCCTCGTGTGCTTCTCCAGCACCCTCTTCCACCGCGCCGGTCCCAACACGACGGACCATCCTCGTCGGGTCTACGTCGCGCAGTACTCGGCCCAGCCGCTTCTCAGCGAGGATCGTTCACGAGCGCGGCACCTCGCAGAGCCACTCGTCATCGCGGGGCAGCGAGCCACCTGACGGGACCCTCACAGAGCTCCGCCGGCGACGACACCCCCACTGGACGTCGATGCGCTGGTGGGGTACAGGCCCGATGAATTCCGGTGGTCGCGGGCGTCTCTCTCCGTGCACACCGAGTCGGCCTCCCCACCGGGGCGGCCACACCTCACCAAGGAGACCCCATGGGCAAGATCGTGTCGAACTTCTTCATGTCCCTCGACGGCGTCGTCGAGTCCCCCGACCAGTGGCACTTCCCCTACTTCAACGACGAGATGGGCGCCGCCATCGGCCAGGGCGCCCAATCCTTCGAAGCCTTCCTCATGGGACGAGTGCTCTACGACGAGTGGGCTTCCTACTGGCCGAACCAGGGGGACGACGTTCCCTTCGCGTCGTTCATCAACAACGTGCCCAAGTACGTGGTCTCGAACACCTTGCGCGAGGCGACGTGGCGCAACACGACGGTCATCTCCGGCGACGTGCAGAGTCAGATCCAGGAGCTGAAGGACCGGACCGGCCGCGACATCGGCATGTCGGGCAGCGCCACCCTCGTCCGCTGGCTGCTGGCCAACGGTCTCCTCGACGAGCTCAACCTGATGCTGCACCCGATCGCCGTCGGTCACGGGCAGCGCCTGTTCGAGGACACGCCGACCCACCCGCTGCAACTCGTGAAGCAGGAGACCTTCAAGACCGGCGTGCTCAACCTCTCGTACGCACCGGCGGACGCCTGACGATCGTCTTCGACTCGAACCCGCCGCCCACGACTGCGGCCCGGATCGCCGGTCCGGGCCGTGGTCCGCGCCTCCGTGCTGGTCCCCACGCGGTCGACCGGGTAATGGAGGGGGGCGCCGATAGGCAACGAAACGCCCTGGGCCTCGACGGTTCTGGTGACGGAAGTGGTTGGGAAACAACCACATCCGTCACCAGAACGGGACACTCGACACCGGGGACATCTGCTGCATGAACAGACGAGATGCGAACATCGGTCACCTCGCGTCCGGGTCCGAGCCTTCGTCAGGAAGCCAGTCCCAAAGTCAGTGAGGATGCGGCCAGCACTAGGTAGACGGAGGGGTAGCTGACGTCGTACCAGCGTGCACGCAGGTGGGTGATGATGGCGGCGACGAAGTAGAGGACGATACCGACTGCGGCTGTGACCCCGAGGGCGGGCATCGCAAGACCGGCGAGCAGCCCGACTGCGCCTGCGATCCTGAGGGCAGCCAGCTTTGGCAGCCAGGACGGGGGCACGCCTGCCCATTCCATGTTGGCGACCACCCGTTCGCGCAGGAAGTAGTCCGCCGAAACCGAGAAGGTGAGGACTGCGGCGGTCACGATGGTGACGACTACGTAGGCGGTGGACATGGGGCCTCCCTCGCTCTGAAACGGTGATCTGGCTCTACGAGGACGGTATGAAACGGACGCGCCCGACGTCTTCACCCGAAGGTGGACGCGCGGGTGGACGGTCGTCGCGTCCCTGGGGCGAGGCGCGGCGCGAGGTGGTAGCCGGCGGGCGCAGGGGTGCTACGCGGTCCGGGCTAGGTCAGTAGGCCGAACTCTCGGGCGCGGGCGGTCGCTTCCGTGCGGTTGGTCGCACCGAGCTTGTCGTAGATGTGTGTGGCGTGTTTCTTGACCGTGTTGAGCGCCATGTGCAGCTCGTCGGCGATGTCCTGGTTCTGCTTGCCGGCGGCCAGCAGGTGCAGCACCTCGAGCTCGCGGTCGCTCAGCGTCGTCACCAGTCCCGGCGCGGTGGCCGCGCTCGGCGCCTCGCCTGAGACGGTGGCCGCGATGTCGTCATTGAGCGCCCGCACGATCCGGCCGACGTAATCCCCCGGGACGGCGACCTGCTGCGTCCGTATGAGCCGGCCGAGAAGGGTGCCCATCGCCAGGCCCTCGTCGACGAAGACCCGGACGTAGCCCTGGGGGTAGGCGAGCGTGAGCGTCTCGGCCAGGGTGGCTGCTGCGGCGTCGTCGTCGTCGAGGGCGGCCAGCGCCAGCGCTCGCAGCGCTTGGATCTCGATGACGCTGCCCGTCCGGTCCTGCGCCACGGCCGCGGCGTGCAGCCGGTCGAGGACACTCAGCGCCTTGTCGGGCTGGTCTTGGGCGAGCAGGACCCGTGCGAGCAGCAGGTATGCCACCTCGAGGGGATAGCTCGGCTCGTCGTCCGGGGTGAGGCCGCGCTGTTCTGTCCACCGGGCCGCGGCGGCGACGTCGCCTTGGGACAGGAACAGCCGTGCCCGCTGTGGCGGCACGGGGTTGAGCAGGTCGACCACGGTGGGATCGGAGACCCGGTCGGCCTCTTCCATCGCCTCGAGGGCGGCGGGCACATCGCCTTGGGCGCGGCGGATCCAAGCCACGGTCGCCAGGCCGCTGGCCAGCGAGTCCGGGTTGCCGAACTGGCGGCACAGCCGCAGCCCTTCCGTGAGGTGCTGGAGGGCTGTGTCGAGATCGCCCTGCTGGTAGGCAACGGCGCCGAGACCCACGTGCGCCGTGCTCGCGGCGGGCCGCACGAGGCCGTCGGGCACGGTGCCCACGTCGAGCACCTGCTGGTAGGTCCCGACCGCCAGGTCCAGGCGACCGCGCGCGCACTGGATCTGGCCCAGGTATTGGCTCCACAGTTCGACCTGGTCATCGACGTCGGCCGCCTGCCACCGTGCGACGCTGGAGGCGATGGCGCGCTCGGCTTGCCCGAGCTCACCGTGGAGCCACGCGGCCGCCCCGACATGTGCCTGGGCGAGAGAATCCAGCCACCACTCCCCCTCGCCGATGTCGGCCAGCGCCCGGGATGCGAACGCCATCGTGCCCTGGCCGTCGCCTCGGGAGAACGCGACGAACGCACGCCCGACCGCGATCATCGCGGGCACGTTCGTCAGCCGGCTGATCCCACGACCGGCCGAGGGCTCGTACGGTTCGCCGGCGGTGTGGGCGAGCGCCCGCTCGGCGGCATCGAGCAGGCCGTCGACCTCGTCCATGCCCGCGAATCGTGTCTGGGTGATCAACAGCCGGGGCCGGCTGTCGATCGTCCCTGGGGGCAGGGCCGCAAGCCACCGCTGGAGCGTGGCTCCCTCGCTGCGCAGGAGGAGCTCGTCGGCGTGTCGCTCGATCAATTGCGCCGCCCAGACGGCGTCCCCGGCGGCCAACGCGTGGCGCACGGCATCGTCGACGGGCCCGCGGTGTTCGTGCCACGCACCCGCGTTGCGGTGCAACTGCGCCACCTGTTCGGGCCTGTGCTGGTGGAGGCGGGCGCGGAGCAGATCGGCGAACAGTTGGTGGTAGCGCCACCAGCCACGCACCTCGTCCAACGGCGCCAGGAACAGGTTGGCCCTCTCGACTGCCTCGAGCATCTGCTGACCATCGGCCCGCCCGGTGACCGCGTCGCAGAGCGGCCCCGACAGCCGGTCCAGCACAGAGGTCTCGATCAGGAACTCCCGCACGGACTCCGGCTGCTGCTCGAGCACCTCCTCGGTCAGGTAGTCCAGGACGTGGCGGTGGCTGCCCGAGAACGACTCGACGAACCCGGTGACATCCGCCTGGCCGTGCAGCGACAGCCCTGCCAGGTGGAGGCCGGCGGCCCACCCCTCGGTGCGGGCCCGTAGCGCTGCCACTTCGTCGTCGGGTAGCGCGGGCCCGGCCGCTTCGCGCAGCAGGGCCGCCGCTTCCTCCAACGTGAACGTCAGCTCCGCCGCGCGCAGCTCGGTGAGCTGGCCACGGGCACGGAGCCGGGCGAGCGGCAACTGCGGGTCGGCGCGGGTGGCCAGGACCACGTGCAGCCCCGGCGGCTGGTGCTCCAGGAGGAACTGCAGCGAGGCATGCACGGGCTGGGCGTCGATCAGGTGGTAGTCGTCGAGCACGAGCAGCGCCTGGCCGTCTTCGGCGGCAAGCTCGTTGACCACCGCGGTCGTCAGAGCCTCGAACGACGCCGGTGCCGGCGGACCGAGCATCGGGGAGATGCGATCGGCGAGCCCCGGTCGCACCCGATCCAGCGCTGCGACCGTGTGGCGCCAGAATCGCACCGGGTCGTTGTCGCCGGCGTCCAGCGACAACCATCCGACGAGCCGCTCGCCTCGTTGGCTCCAGTCAGCGAGGAGCGACGTCTTGCCGAACCCGGCAGGCGCGCACACCAAGGTCAGTTCCCGCGCCAACCCGTCGTCGAGCCGGTCCACGAGCCGCCGGCGGGCCACGAAACCCGGCGGCCGCCGCGGCAGGCGGAGCTTGGTTGTCAGCAGCCCGTCCGGCCAGCGGTCGGTTGCGGGCTCGGGAGACCTGTCCGGCGTGTCAGCCATCGCGCGCCACCTGCTCACCGCCGAAGCGCCAGGTCACGACGGTACTACCTTCGGCCCCGGACGAGCCGTTGGCGGCGCGGGGGATACAACCCCGAAGACGCACTTGTGGGTGACGACTCCGCTTCGCCAGCGCACTTGGCTATGGCCTCGTGAGATACGAGATCCGTGTCCAGGGGGTCCTCGACGAGCACTGGTCGGACTGGTTCGACGGAATGCAGATCACGTCCGAGCTCGACCGCGTGACGGTCATCGCGGGCCCGGTCGCCGACGACGCCGCGCTGCACGGCATCCTCGCCAAGATTCGCGACCTCGGTCTGCCGCTGATCTCACTCCGCCGCGTCGGCCCGGTGGGTCACGGGCGGTAGCGCCACCTGCGACCCCGACGCAGCCGAGGTATCCGTCGGTGTCATGGGCCGCCGTCTCGCTGGCACCAGAGCCGCAACGAGGTCACAGAAGAGCCCACCCGGGCTTCCACCTTCGGGTGATGACCACCGCGACGTCCGTCCATACCGTCGCTCGCATGACGACCAATCACACGTCCGCGATCCGGGTCGAGAACCTGGTCAAGACCTATCCCGGCGGCGTCGAGGCGGTGAAAGGCATCGACTTCGCCGTACCGCCCGGGGAGGTGTTCGGGCTGCTCGGCCCCAACGGGGCCGGCAAGTCCACCACGGTGGGCATGCTCACGACCACCATCGCTCCCACCTTCGGCCGGGCACACGTGGCGGGCTTCGACGTCGCCTCCCAACCGATCGCAGCGCGCCAGGCGAGCGCGGTCGTGTTCCAGGAACCGGTCGTCGACCGAAGCCTCACTGGTCGCCGCAACCTCGAGGTGCATGCGCGGCTGTGGGGCCTCGATGCAGCCCGAACCCAGAAGCGCATCGCCGCCGTCGTCGACCCGTTCGGTCTCGGCGAGGTGATCGACCGGGCGGTCGACAGCTACAGCGGCGGCCAGCGCCGCCGGCTCGAGATCGCCCGCGCCCTCGTCTCGGAGCCCGAGGTGCTGTTCCTGGACGAGCCCACGGTCGGCCTCGACCCCCGCTTCCGCTTCGAGCTGCTCGACCTCATCGCCGGTCTGCGGGTCCGGGCCGGGATGACCATCCTGCTCACGACCCACTACCTGGACGAGGCCGAACAGCTCTGCGACCGCGTCGCCATCGTTCACCAGGGCCGCATCGTCGCCCTCGACAGCCCGGCGGCGCTGCTGGCCCGCATGGGGCGCGAGCTCGTCGAACTGCGTGTCGACGGCGACGTGTCCAGGATGGTCTCGTCGCTCCGCGCTCGGGGCCTCGCCGACGACGATGCCTTCGCCGTCGGCGCCACCCTGCACCTGCCCATCCACGACCGCCCGGCACGCGAGGCGGTCGCGACGATCACCGACATGGGCTTGGGCGTCACCGCCATCACCAGCCGCCCACCCACCCTCGACGACGTCTACCTCCAGCTCACGGGGGAGCGGCTCGCCGCCTGAGCCTCCTCGGGCGTCGGCGCGCGGCGGCGCCGACGCCCGACGGCCACCCATCGACCTCAACCAAGGAGACCCCATGACAGCCGTCACCGGCACCATCACCCGCGATACCCCCACTGCCGCCCGGGCCCGGTCCAGGACCGGCGGCCTGGCCGCAGTCGCCACCCTCGCCCGCCGTCGCCTCGCGATCAGCGCCCGGACACCGCGCGAGCTGCTGATCCCGCTGCTGGCACCGTTGCTGTTCGCGCTGGTGGTCGTTCCCGCCCTGGCCGACACGTTCGGGACCCCGGTCGCCGGCATCGACTACATGAGCTTCGTCGCCGTGGCCACCATCGGGCTGCTCGTGCCGTTGAGCTGCATGCAGTCCGGCCTGGGGGTCGTGGTCGACCGCCTCGGCGGCGGCCTGCGCGACCTGCTGGCCGCACCGGTGTCCCGGCCGTTGATCGTGGTCGGCAACCTCCTCGTCGCGGTGGCCCTCAGCAGCCTCCAGGTCGCAGTCCTCCTGGGTGCGGCGGCCCTCCGCGGTGCCAAGTACGACCTGAGCGCCACAGGCGTGATGTGGTTCACCGCGGCCACGCTGGGCTTCGCCGTCGCCATGTACGGCGCGGCCGAGGTCCTCGCCAACCGCCTCCCCACCCAAGAGGAGTACATCGGCGCGCTGCCGCCCGTCGCCATCGTTCCCTTCTTCTTCGCCGGCTCGTTCTTCCCGATCAGCGCCCTGCCCGCCGGCCTCACCCTCATCGGCAAGCTCCTGCCGATCACCCATGTCCTCGCCCTCGTGCGCTATGGCCTCGTCGACCGCAACGGCGCCGGCCTCCACGACATCTGGGGCATGGGCAACACCACCGCCATGGCCGCGCTGAGCCTCGGCGTCGTCGCCCTGTTCGCTGTGGCGCTCACCGCGGCAGCGATGCGCACCTTCCGGCGCACCGCCGTCCGCTGAGCCCGGCCGCCCCGCCGAGGCATCGGTTCGACGACGTGCGAGCCACCCGGGCTCGCCAGCGGGCGGACCGGCAGTCCGACAGCAGGGCGTCGTCCGCGATGGGAAGTTGGCTCAGTGGCGCGCCCGCCTGATGCCGCACCCGCACAGGCGCGTGTGCGTTACGGGGGAGGACTCGTGGTGTTCTCCCGCCCGGCGGCCGGCTGGAGCGCGGCCGTGATCTCGCCGTGGAGCCCGTTCAGCGCGGCGACGTAGATCTCCGAGAAGGTGGGGAAGGGCTGGATGGTGTCGCGCAGCACCTGGAGCGGCACGCGGGCGCGGATGGCCAACGTGGCCTGCTGCAGCCATTCGCCGGCCTCGGGGCCGAGCGCGTAGGCGCCGGTCAGCCGCTCGCCGTCGCTGAGGAGCGTCAGGAAGCCGTTGGAGTCTGCGTAGGCGCGCGTGTAAGTCGCCATCTTGGGAAGCTCGGACAGCTGAGCCGTCGCGCTGAACCGGGCCTGGCCCGCGCCCACCGCCGCGGCCTGGGGATCCGTGTAGATGACGCGCGGCACGGCCTCATAATTGGCCTCTCGCGGCTCGCCGAGGATGTTCGCGGCGACGACGTCGCCCTGGTACTTGCCGACGTGGGTCAGCAGCCAGATGCCGTTGACATCGCCGACCGCCCATAGGCGCTCGCCCGCGCGCAGGTGCGCATCGACCGGGATCCCGTCGGCGTCGGCCTCGACGCCCACCGTCTCCAGGCCGAGCCCGGCGACGCGCGGGCGCCGGCCAACGGCGACGAGCAGGCGATCGCCGCGCAGCTCGCGGCCGTCGTCGAACTCGAGGACGTAGTCCTCGCCCTCGCGCCGCGCCGCCGTCGCGTGCATGCCGAGGACGACCTCGATGCCATCGCGGCGCAGGGCCTCGCCGAGCGCCTCGCCCAGCGGCGCGGGCTCGCGGGCAAGCGTGTGGTCGGCCGCGTCGACGATTGCCACCTCGCCGCCAAGACGACGCACGGCCTGGGCAAGCTCGACGCCGACCGCCCCGGCGCCCAGAACGAGCAGGCGGCGCGGGACGGCCTTCATGCCGGTCACCTCGTGGCTGCTCCAGACGCCCTCGAGCTCGCGCAGGCCCGGGACGGGCGGCACGATCGGATCCGAGCCGGTCGCGATGACGACGTGTTCGGCGGTGTGACGCACGCCGTCGACCTCGACCGCGCCCGGCCCGGCGAGCCGGCCGGTGCCGCGCAGCAGGGCGATGCCCGCGTCCGCCAGCCAGCGCTCCTGGCCGGCGTCGGAGTAGTCCGAGACCATGAAGTCACGCCACCCAAGCGCCGCCTCGACGTCGACCTGCGCACTCGCCGCAGCGTCGCGCGCCGCGTGCACGGCCTCGCCGGGGCGCAGCAGCGTCTTGGACGGGATGCATGCCCAGTAGGAGCACTCGCCCCCGACGAGGTCGCGCTCGACGAGGGCGACCCGCAGGCCGCCCTCGGCGAGCGCGCCGGCGCAGTGTTCGCCCGGCGAGCCGCCGCCGAGGACGATGACGTCGTAGTCGCTGCTCATAAGGGCAGTTCCTCTCCGGCGCGCTCCCGCACCATGTACTCGGCGTACCACACCGGCCAGTCAGGGTCCGGCTGGCCGGTCCGCTCCTCGTGCTGACCATGCGCAGCCGCGGCGCGCCGAAGGGCCTGCTCCAGATCGCTCGCGGACTCGTATGTCGTCTGCATCCGAGTACCTCTCCTCTCCCTGTCTGTCGGACTGCCGACGCGGACATCGCGCTGACGATCACCTGCTCCTGCGGACGTTCGCCGGCGCGATCGTCCGGCGCCATCCGTCGGCCTCCGGTCACCGCCCGCGAGCTCGCATCGTGACCTCCGTAGGTTGGTGTCCATCACTGTCGCGCTTCTCCCGGCCCGTTGCGCCCGTCGAAGAGCCTGGTCGGTGCCCCCGGTGGCCTGGTCTGCGCATCCCGGCCGCCGAGGTGGTCGCGTGGTCGGCGGACTAGGCCGGACCGCGCCGCGTGAGAGGCGCCTGTAGATCGCGCGAGTCCACCGACGCAGGCCAGACGCAGCCGCAGACCAGGGCCGGTGCCGTGGTGGCGACGAGCGCCGGCCAGAGGGGTGCACGACGTTACCGATGGTGGAGCGACATCACGACCGTGCCGCCTCTGCGCGGGACCTGGCGCGCCGCCGGTCGTACACGAGCCAGAGCGTCGATCCCGCGATGGCCAGCAGGCTGACCCAGATGTTCACCCGAACACCCAGGAGGTGTGTGGCGGGGTCGATGCGGAGGGCTTCGACCCAGAGCCGGCCGACGCCGTAGCCGGCGACGTAGAGCGCGAACAGCTGGCCCGGTCGGGCGTCCGGCCTACGGCGTTCGTAGACCACCAGCAGCGCGGCGAGCGCCAAGTTCCAAAGCGCCTCGTACAGGAACGTCGGGTGGTAGGTGACGATGTGCTCGTACCCGTTCGGCCGGTGCTCGGGGTCGACTCGCAGCGCCCACGGGAGGCTGGTGGGTCGGCCGAAGAGCTCCTGGTTGAACCAGTTGCCGAGTCGGCCGATCGCCTGGGCGACCGGGATGGCGGGTGCCACGACGTCGAGCAGCTCCGGTGCCGGCAGGCCGCGCCGTCGGGCGAGGACGACGCCCGTAACGACGCCGGCGAGGAGTCCGCCCGGGATGCCCAGGCCGCCTTCCCATATCTTGAAGGCGTCCAGCCAATGGCCCTGGAAGCGCCGGTAATCGGTGACCACGTGGTAGAGGCGCGCGCCGACCAGCCCGGCGACCACGGACCAGCCGGCCAGCCCACTGATGTCGCTGGGGTTGCCGCCCCGTGCGGCCCATCGGCGCTGCGCGATCGTCACCGCGACGACGACGCCGATGGCGATGGCGAGCCCATAGGCCCGCAGCTGCAGCGGCCCGACATGGATGGCGCTGCCGGGCGGGGCCGGGATCGATCCGAGGAGAAGGAGCCGTGTCGGCATGGGCAAGGTGTAGCGCGACGTCGGCGCCCGAGCCGGTCGGGGGGCGGCGGGCAGCGCCGCGCCGGGACGGCGGTCGGCGGGGCGGCGGGTCGCGCGGCGAGGACCGGCGGGGGGCGGCGCAGGGCGAAGCCGGACCTCCCGCGCCGAGCTAGCCGTGTTCTGGCGGCGCTCAACGGCACATGGCGAAGCCAGCGCTGCCAGACGGGCGTCGGAGCGGCGCGAGCAGAGCGGGGCGGCGGTGCGCGGGACGGCGTCGGAGCGAGCGGAGCGGGGCGGTGACGGCTGGCCGGCGTCCGAGCGGGAACGCAGACTCCGGCTCAGCTGAGGAGGCGGCGCCACGTGTCGGCCAGCCAGCGCTCGTAGCGCTCCGGCGGCCACGCGCGATCGACGGTGAGCAGGGCGTAGACCTCGGGGCTGTTGGTGACCCACACCACGTCGGCGGCCTCGTCGATGGACAGGTCGGCCCGCAGGCCGCCCGCTTCGCGCAGGTCGCGGGCCAGCGCGCGCATGTTGGCAGCCCGGCGTTCGCTGATCTGTTGCCAGACGTCGCGCGCCTCGGGCTCGGTCGAGGACGCATCGCGCAGCGCGAGGAAGATCGGCGCCAGGCGCACCTGGATCTCGCGCATCGCCCTGGCGTAGATGGCGAGCTTGCGGGCGGGGTCGGCCTCGGCCCGCATCGCTCGGACGTAGTCGCGTTCCTCGGCGGTCACGGCGTGGTCGGTGCCCGAGAGCGCCTGTTCGATCACCTCGCGCAGCAGGACCGGCTTGCGTCCGACCAGGGCGTACACCGTGTCCACGTTGACGTCGGCCTCCGCAGCGATCGCGGCGATCGTGGTCCCCCGGTACCCGCGCCGGCTGATCAGGTCCCGGGCCGCATCGACGATGCGCTGGCGGGTCGCGGCGGACCGTTCTCGGCGCCCGCTGGCGTCGTAGGTGCGTCTCTTGACGCCCTCCCCCATGCCGGCATACTTTCATCCGAGGTAATTTCGGGTCAAGTTCGGAGCGACCCTGTGACGTACGCCTTCAGCCAGGACGTCCCCATCGACGCGGCCATGTACAAGCGCATCACCGACCGGCTGGGCGACGACCCGCCCCCGGGCCTCATCGCCCACTTGGCCGTCGAACGCCCCGAGGGCGGCCTTGCGCTACATCGACCTGTGGGAATCGGAGGAGGACCCGGGACGGGTTCCTGATGCTCGATCAGGAGAAGCTCCGCGCCTCGTTCGCCGGCGAGGTCCCTGCGGCGGCGGCAGGGCTTCCCGGCGTCACTCCGGACGACCCGTGACCGCGTGGTTCCGCGCGCGGATCTCGAGGCCGGCGCTGGTCAGGCACCGCCCCGTGTCCAGGTCGAACTGCCACCCGTGCAACTGGCAGGTGAGGACGTTGCCGTCGATGACGGCGAAGCGGCCCAGATCCGCCTTCAGGTGCGGGCAGCGACGCTGCACGAGCCATTCGCCGAGCGTGATGTCCTCAATCTCCGGCTCGTGGCGGGCGCACCAGTCGTCTGCGTACTGCAGCCGCTCGTCCGAAAGGCACTTGAAGAACGTGAAGAGGCTCTCGTTGTACCGCTCGACGCGCACTGCAGAGAACCGGCAGGACAGCAGGAGTGAGTTGACCCAGTCCACCTCCCCGGTGTGCAGCAGGTGCTCGACGAGCGCCCGTCCGATTCTGAAGCGGTAGCACACCCGGTCACCGGCGTCCGGCCGGACCTCCTTCGCCGGGAAGTCGATCACGACGGCCTCGACCGACTCGCCGTCGTCGCCGACGAGGTCCAGGCGCACCGGCGCTCCCACACGCGCGGCCAGATGCGTCGATTGGCCAAGCAGCGGCTCCAGACGCTCCTTCAGCTCGGCGAACACGTCCATCTCCGGGTGACGCCAGGAAGCCTTCTCCGCGTCGATCACCGGCCGCTGCCTCTCGCGGTACGCGACCAGGTGCTCCTCCTTGTGGGCGAAGAACCGTCGGACGTCCTCGACAGGATGCGTGACGCGACAGTCGTCGCCGGTCAGCTCGGCGACGGTGCCCGGCAGGAGGACGACGCCGTTGGAGTATCCCAGCGCCTGATAACCGTCGACGAAGGCCTGCTGGTCCATGAATATGTTGGCCTCGTCCCCGTCGAGGTCGTTGAGCTCCCAGAGCTCCTCGTCCAGGAAGCACGGCGGCCCGGCGATGGGGAAGACCCATCGTGCCCCGAGCTCGTCGACGTAACGGACCGTCCTGTCGATCTGGCGCGCTCGCTTCTGCATGCCGAGCGCCCTCTTCTCGGACTCGGGGAGCTCGTAGGCCATCGGGTACCAGATGGCACCCGAGAACTGGAGCAGATGCGCGTCCACCGGCCCCAAGTCCCTGACGGCGCTGAGGTCGGTGGGCCGCGCATCGTTCTGGTCGAGCAGCCGGACGCCGTCGTGCTCGACCCACAGTGACGAGTCGCCGATCGGCCCGTCCGTGGGAGAGGTCAAGGCTTGGATCATGATCACGAGCCCGTCGCCCAGGTCGACGGGCTCGTTGCTGCGCGTACGCACGAAATGGCTGAATCCGAGCGCCCGCAGTGCATCCTCCAGCTCATTCGTCGGGTAGTCCGGCAGCAGCACGGTCGCGTCCTTCGGGACGAAGCGGCGCAGGTGCTCGGGGTCGAAGTGGTCGCGGTGAAGGTGCGAGATGTACAGGTAATCGACGCGTCCGAGCGTGTCCCAGTCCAGCTGGGAGTTGTCGGGGAACGGGAACCACGAGGCGAAGTAGGCCGGGTGCACCCAGGGGTCGCACAGGATGCTGGCCGCCCTGGTGTCGATCCGCAGGCCCGCATGGCCGGTCCCCGTCACGAGCACCGGACAACCTCCACCATCACCGTGTCGGGCCCGATGACATCGGGGCCCCGCACAAAGCGCTCCATCGGGTCGGCCGTCACGACGGGTCGAGCCTGAAGAGGCCGTTCTGCTGTGTGAGGATGTAGAGCTCACCGTCGGGGCCCTCGCCGAAGGAGGTCTGCACCCCTCCGATGTCGAGGTCGAGCCGCACCACACCCTGGGACCCCTCGGCACCCATCGCCCAGATGGGCCCGGTCATGTCCATGAACACGTACGCGCCGCGGAGCTCGGGGATGGCATTCCCCCGGTACACATAGCCCCCGATGACGGCCGGCCCGACACTGTGCGGGTATTCGTGCACCGGCATCATCGGATCGGCCGGTGGCGCGACATCCGGGTTGTAGTCGATCCGGTGCGAACCCTCGAAGGTCGGCCACCCCATGGTCACCCCCTTCTCGCCTGCCGGGATCCTGTAGACCGCCTCCCAGCCACTCTCACCGACATCGCCGATCCACAGATCGCCGGTCGCTCGGTCGAGGGAGAACCGCCACGGGTTCCGCATACCCTTCGCCCAGATCTCCGGCGCAATCCCTTCCTGTCCGACGTACGGGTTGTCGTCGGGCACCTCGTATCCGGGGCCGTCGCGGTGGGGAGTGATCCGGAGAACTCCACCGAGGAGCTTCGTCATGTCCTGGGCGTCGGCACCGCGGCTTCCACCACCGTCGCCCATGCTGATGAGCAGGTTGCCGTCCTCGTCGAAGGCGAGATGACCGCTGTTGTGTCCGAGGCCGGGCTGCTCGATGCGCACAATCTCCCACACGGACGCGGGATCGGGCCGACCGTCATCCCCGACCGCGTAGGACACGATCCGCGTATGGACGTCGTTGCCGTTGTACCCGAGGATGATGCGGCCGTCGACGGGGTCGAAGGCCATGCCGAGCATCCCGTACTCGGCGCCGGGCCGGTAGTCGAGCACGTCTCCGGTCACGTCGAGCACCGGCTCCGGTCGGTCGTCGATCAGGTGGTAGATCTGGCCGTGCTGATCGGCGAGGTACGGGTCGGGGTCCCCGTCGCGCCAGGCGATCGCCGTGAGCATCTGGGTGTCGGCGAGCGGTGTCGCCGTGATGGCGAGTCCCTCGAGCGCTCGTGCCGCAGGGGGCGGGTCCGCGACGACGGTTGGATCGGCCGACGCGGTGACCGAGGTCGGAGGGGGCGTGGCCTTCGAAGCCAGCCCGGAGCCGCTCGCGCCCCCGTCGTCGCCCGTTCCGCCACCCTCGCCGCAGGCGGCCAGCAGGAGCAGTGTCGCGGCAACGGGCCCCAGGGTCCGCCAGCGAGTTCGGCGCTGTCGGTGGTTGACGTCGCCGGCAACCGTCCGGCGGCCGGCCATTCGACAGCTCCATGAACCGCGGTCGTCGAGCACCGTGATCTCCCCACCTGTGGTCCGTCGGGGTCGCCCATTGCCCACAGTATGAGACTCACCACGCCATCGGTTGGACCCTCGCACCCCGGGACCTCTGGTTGCTCCGACGACACAAGGGCGCCGCCGGGCCATCGGTACGCCTGGCTTTTGATCGGCTCGGACGCGTCGGGCGGACCGTGCCGGTCGTCATCCGGCGAGCGCGGCCCGCCTCGCCTCGAGCGTGGCGAGGAGGTCGTCGAAGCTCTTGGCGAACGAGGCCACCCCTTCGTCCTCGAGCGTTCGGCCGACGTCGGCCATGCTCACCCCTATCGTCTCCAGCCGGTCGAGCGTGCGCTCGGCCTCAGCGACGTCGGACTCGATGGTGGCGGCCAGGGTCCCGTGGTCCTCGAACGCCGCGATCGTGGCCTCGGGGAGGGTGTTGATGGTGCCGCGGCCGATGAGGCCGTCGACGTACAGCGTGTCCGCGTAGGACGGGTTCTTGGTCGACGTGGAGGCCCACAGGGGGCGCTGCGGGCGGGCCCCGCGGGCTGCCAGCGCCTCCCAGCGGCGGCCGCTGAAGCGGCGCCGGAAGAGCCTGTAGGCCAGCTTCGCCTGGGCCAATGCGGCGCGGCCTCGCAGCGCCAGAGCCTCGTCGGTGCCGATCGCCTCCAACCGCCTGTCCACCTCGGTGTCGACCCGGCTGACGAAGAACGAGGCGACGCCGTGGACCGGCTCGAGGTCGCCGGGGCAGGCCTCGAGTCCGGCCAGGTACGCCTCGATGACCTGTTCGTAGCGCTCGAGGCTGAACAGGAGCGTGACGTTGATGCTTCGCCCCTCACCGATCATCTCGCGGATCGCCGGCACGCCCTCGGGGGTGGCCGGGATCTTGACGAGGAGGTTGGGCTCGTCGATCTGCGCGTGGAACGCCCTGGCGGCCTCGACGGAGCGAGGAGTGTCCCGTGCGAGCTCGGGGCCGAGCTCGATCGACACGAACCCGTCGCCGCCGTGGCTCTGGTCATGGACGGGGCGCAGCTGGGCGAGGGCTTCGGTGATGTCGTCGATGACCATCAGCCAGTAGGCGTCGGTCACGGTGACGCCCTGGTCCATGAGTGCAAGGAACTGCTCGTCGTAGGCCGACGAGTCGCTGATGGCCCGGGCGAAGATGGTTGGGTTCGACGTGACGCCCCGTATGCCCTCCGCGATCAGCCGGCGCAAGGCGCCGTCGCGCAGGTGTGTGCGGCTCAGGTCGTCCAGCCACGGGCTCTGACCGTGGTCGGCGTACAACTCGTGGAGCTTGGTCATGCCGGGTCTCCATCCGTCGGCGCCCGCGCGACGAGGTCGCGGGCGAGCGCGTCGAGGGGCACGTCGGGGTCCCTCAGCTCGTCGTCGTCGACGGGCTGTCGGGACGTGATGATGCGGCGCAGGGCCTCGACGACGTCCCAGACGTTGACGTTGGCGGCCGCCGCCACGCGGTCGCCCTCGATCCAGAACGCGATGAACGCCCGTGTGGCCGGGTCACCCCGGAACACGACCCGCTGCGCCGCTGGCGCGTGGCCGAGGTACTCCATACCGAGGTCGTACTGATCGGAGAAGAAGTACGGCAGCCGCTCGTAGGGCGTGGCCTGGCCGAGCATGTTGCGAGCCGCCGCCGGCCCCTGGTGGAGGGCGTTGGCCCAGTGCTCGACCCGCACGCGGCGGCCGAGCAGGGGATGCCAGGCGGATGCCACGTCGCCGGCGGCGAAGATCCGCTCGTCGCTCGTGCGGAGGTCGCCGTCGACCAGGACCCCGTCGTCGACCCGCAGGCCTGCCTCGAGGGCCAGCCGCGTCCGCGGCGTGGCGCCCGCCCCGACGACCACCAGGTCGGCGGGGATCATGTCACCGTGATCGGTGACGACCTCCTCCACCGCCGTCGCGCCGCCGAAGGACTCGACTCGTGTGCTCATCCGCATCTCCACGCCATGGTCGGCGTGGAGGGCCCGGAAGACCGCGGCGACCTCGGGGCCGAGCACCGTCTGCAGGGGAGCCTGATGCGGGTGGACCATCGTGACGCGGCGCCCGAGCTGGCGGGCCGAGGCGGCGACCTCGGCGCCGATCCAGCCGCCGCCGACCACGACGACGCTGCTGGCCGTCGCGAGCCGCGCTCGCAGGCGGTCGGCGTCGTCGAGGCTCCTGAGGTAGCAGATGCCGTCCAGCTCGGCGCCCCGGACGTCGAGCCGGCGGGGCTCGGCGCCGGTGGCCAGGAGCAGACGATCGTAGGCGAGGCGGTCGCCGTCCTCGAGGACCACCTCCTGGCGGCGTCGGTCGAGGGTCGCCACCGGCGATCCCGTGCGGAGCTGGATGCCCTGGTCGGCGTAGAAGCCCTCGGGATGGACGAAGACCTCGTCGACCGCGGCCTCTCCTCGCAGGTACGGCTTGGAGAGCGGTGGGCGCTCGTATGGCCTGTGACGCTCGGCGCCCACCAGCGTGACGCCACCCCCGAAACCTTCGGAGCGAAGGGTCTCGGCCGCCTTGGCGCCGGCGAGGCTGGCGCCGACGATCACGAACGTGCGGTCCCCCGTCATGCTTCTGCCCCTGTGCCCGGGCTGTCGAAGGCGACCGCCAGCCGTGCGAGGGCCAGCGCTGCCAACAGCAGCCCGAAGTCGCGCAGGGCGACGTCGTAGTAGGCGGCCATCAGCAGCAGGTTGATGATGATCCCGGCCAGCCAGGCGGCGACGACGTAGCCGCCGATGCGGGGCCGGACGAGCACGACGAGCCCCGCGACGATCTCGATCGCGCCGACGGCGTACATCAGGGTGTGCGCCTGGGCATCGAAGAGGTCGGCGAGCTCGGGCGCAAGGTAGCGGTCCCAGTCGACGAGGACGTGGGCGAACTTGTCGAGGCCGAAGAGGATCGGTGCGACGGCGAACCCGATGCGCAGCAGCCAGAAGGCCTGGAAGGCGGGATCGCCGAAGCTGGCCGTCCGAGCTCTTCGCCCGGAAGGCGGCGTCTCGGCGGGTCGGGCGGTGATGTCGGTCATCGTGCTTCTCCTTCTATCGTCAACGAATGTTGACGATACGCTTGCAGCCCCGATATCGTCAAGTACAATGTGATTTAGAAGGATCTCGAAGGGAGACAGTGGGACCGTGGCCGACCCCGATCTCGAGGAACGCATCGCCGGCGTCGCGTCGCTGGCCGAGCCGCAGAGGCGGGCGCTGTACACGTTCGTGGTCGAGCGGGGCGACGCGGTCAGCAAGGACGAGGCCGCCGCCGCCATGGGCGTGGCCAGGTCGGTTGCCGCGTTCCACCTCGAGCGGCTCGTGGTCGACGGATTGCTCACGACCGAGTTCCGCCGGCTCAGCGGCCGCCACGGTCCGGGCGCGGGGCGGCCGGCGAAGCTGTACCGGCGCGCCGAGGGCGAGCTGTCGGTGAGCCTCCCCGCTCGCCACTACGACCTCGCAGCGGCGCTCCTGGCGGCCGCGGTCGAACAGGCGACCGGCGCTGGCGTCCCCGTCGACACCGCACTCGCCCGGGTCGCCACCGAGCGAGGGCGCGAGCTCGGCGAAAGCGCCCGGGCGCAGGCGGGAAGCCGGCCGAGCCCGACCGCCCGTCTCGACGCCGCGCTCACCGTCCTCGACGAGCAGGGCTACGAACCACGCCGACACGGCGGTGAGGTCGTGCTGGCCAACTGCCCGTTCCACGCCCTCGTCGACGAGCACCGCGACCTGGTATGCGGCATGAACCACGACCTGCTGTGCGGGATGGCGGACGCGGTCGGCGACGACCTGCTGGCCGCGCGCCTCGCGCCCACCGAGGGCAACTGCTGCGTCCGCCTCGACGCCGAGCCCACCGCACGGACGGACCCGTAGTGGACTGGTCGGGCTGGGCTGTCTTCGGGCTCGTCGCCACGACCGGTCTGACCGTGGTGATGATCGCCGCCCAGCTCGGCGGCCGCACCCGGCTCGACCTGCCGCTCATGCTCGGCACGATCGCCACCGAGGATCCCGACGGAGCCCGCGTCGCGGGCTTCGCCATCCACCTCGCGATCGGCCAGGTCTTCGCCGCCTTCTACGCGGCGGCGTTCGCGGCGCTCGACAGGTCGGAGTGGTGGCTCGGCGCGTTCTTCGGCCTCGCCCACGCCGCGGTCGCGCTGACGGTGCTGGTGCCCCTGCTCCCCGGCGTCCACCCTCGGATGGCGAGCGAGCGGGCCGGTCCCGTCTCGACCGCCGTCCTCGAGCCCCCCGGCCTGTTCGCCCTCAACTACGGCGCCGCCACGCCGCTCGTGGCGGTCGGCGCCCACGTCGTCTACGGCGCAGTCCTCGGTCTGTTCATCGGCAGCGGTTGACCGTGATCTCCTCTCCCACCCGCCGCCGGATCCCGATCGGCGATTTCGGGCTCATCGGCGACACGCGGTCGGCTGCGCTCGTGTCACCCGACGGCTCGATCGATTGGTGGTGCGTGCCCCGGTTCGACGACCCGCCGCTGTTCGGTCGGCTCGTCGGCGGCGACGACGCGGGGTGGTTCTCGGTGGGCCCCGTGGAACCCGCCCAGGCCGTGCGCCGCGCCTACCGGCCCGACACCGTGACCCTGACGACCACATGGGAGGTGGACGGTGGTGAGCTCGAGCTCGTCGACGGTCTCGTCGGCGAGGTCGAGGGGCGGTTGCTCCCCGGCACCGTGCTCGTCCGCCGGCTCACCGCCCGAGGGCGCGCGGTCGGCGCCAGGCTCCACCTGGCTCCTCGGTTCGGCTACGACCGCCGTCCGTCGGGGCGGGTGGGCCGCCGGGCCGGCGCGCTCGTGTGCGAGGGTGCCGGCCTCGCCGTCGCGGTCACCTCCGACGGACCCACCGTCGAGGTGGAGCGCCCGGTCGACTTCGAGGTGCGCCCCGGCTCACCGGTGACGATCGCCCTCGCCGCCGCGCGCCGCAGCGTTCTCGTCCTCGTGACCCCGAAGGTGGCCGTCGCCGAGCTGGCCCGTGACGAGGCCGGATGGCGGGCCTGGGCTGCCGGCATCGAGCTCGACGGCCAGCGCGACGCCGCGGTGCGCAGCCTCATGACCCTGCGACTGCTCACCTACTCGCCCTCCGGGGCACCGGTCGCCGCGCCGACCACCTCGCTGCCCGAGCGCATCGGCGGCGACCGCAACTGGGACTACCGCTACGCGTGGCCCCGCGATGCGTCGATCGGGATCGCCGCCTTCCTCGCTGCCGGCAAGCCGAGGGAGGCCCACGCCTTCCTCGCCTGGCTGCTCCACGCCAGCCGCCTGTCCCGGCCTCGCCTCGCGGTGCTGTACACCCTCGATGGACGCCCGGGGCCACCCGAAGCCGAGCTCGACGGCTGGCCCGGTCACGACGGCAGCCGACCCGTCCGCATTGGCAACGGCGCGGCCGGCCAACACCAGCTCGACGGCTACGGATGGGTGGTCGACGCCGCGTGGCTCCTCACCGACGCCGGTCACCACCTCAACGGCGAGACGTGGCGCGCGGTCGCCGGCTTCGCCGACCAGGTCGCGACCACCTGGGCCGAGCCGGACGCCGGTATCTGGGAGATGCGGAGCGCGCCCGTCCACCACGTGCACTCGAAGCTCATGGCGTGGCTGGCCCTCGACCGGGCGAGCCGGATCGCCGCAGCCAGGCGCGACGGCCGCCGGCAGCGTCGGCAAAGGTGGGTGCGGGCGCGCGACGCGCTCGCCGAGGACATCCGCACGCGTGGATTCGATCCCGCGGTGGGCGCCTACACCGCCGCCTACGGTTCGACCGACCTCGACGCCGCGGTGCTGGTGCTCCCCGTCATCGAGTTCGAGCCGGCGTCGAGCCCACGCGTGGTGGCCACGGTCGACGCGATCCGGCGCCGGCTCGGTGCGGGCGGACCACTCCTGTACCGGTACCCACCCGGGAGCGATGGTCTCGCCGGGGGCGAAGGCGCGTTCCTCCCGTGCTCGTTCTGGTTGGTGCAAGCGCTGGCCCGCACTGGCCGGCGTGCCGAGGCGGAGGCACTGCTCGACGACCTCCTCCCGCTCGGCGGGCCGCTCGGCCTCTACGGCGAGGAGATGGATCCCGCCGCCGGCGAGCACCTCGGCAACTACCCGCAGGCGCTCACCCACGCCGCGCTCGTTCAGGCGGTGCTCGCCCTCGGCCGGGACCCCGAGACGGCGACGCACCGCGGGGCCCGTGAGCACGGCCATCGCGCCGACGCCGACGTGTTCACCGGGCCGATTGACGGCCCCAGCGGCGGGTAGCACCCGGGAAGCAGCCGCCGCGGAGAGCGCCTGGGCGGCCGCATGGAAGGACGCAGCGAAGGAGAGGTCCGATGGACACGGCGCCCGGCCCCGAGGCCTCGTCGCATCTCCGCCCCACCGTCCGAGCCCCCGGCGCGACGGGCGTCACGACGGCGAGATGACGACCGTGGCCGAGACCCTTCATGGCGTCGAGCCGATGGAGCCGTCGTCCGCGACGATCCCGGTCCACGCCCTCCTCGTCCCCCTCGATGGCTCGGCGTTCTCGCGGGCCGCGCTCGCGGTCGCCGTCCCCCTCGCTGACCGGCTGGGCGCCGGCATCCACGTGCTCGGGGTCGTGGGCCACGACGAGGACGTGCGCAACTGCGAGGCCGAGCTGGCGGCCGTCGACCTGTCCGCCGCGCACGTGAGCCGCTCCGTGGTGGCGAGCGATGACCCGGCGGGAGCGATCCTACGTGCGCTCGGGCGGTGGCCCGGCTCGGTGGTGTGCATGGGCACGCACGGACGCGACCGGTCGCGCGGGCAGATCGGCCCCGTAGCCCGGGAGGTCGTCGCACGCAGTCCCGACCCGCTGGTGCTCGCCTGCTCGCTGGTCGACCCGCTGCCGAACGGCCGGGGCGTGCTGGCGTGCGTCGACGGCGGCCCGTCGTCCGCAGCGATCGTCGCCGTGGCGGTGGAGTGGGCCGACCGGCTGGGCGACGTGGCCACCGTGGTCACCGTGGCCGCCCGGCCCCACGGGCGGGCGGGAGGCGCGGACGCGATCGGGCTCACGCCGGCCGAGGCCGAGGCCGCGCTGGACGCGCTGGTCCGGCCCGCACGGACGCGGGGGCACCACCTGCGAACGCTCGTGTTGCGCGACCCGGTGGGGCCATCGTGCGGCCTCCACCGGCACCTCTTTCGCAGTCCTGCCCGCCTCGTGGTCGCCGGTACCCGCACCCACACCGGCCTTCGGCGGCTCGTCCTCGGCAGCGTCGCCGGGGACCTCGTCCGCCACAGCCCCTCGCCGGTCCTGGTGGTCCCGGGCGGCCGGCGTGGCACCCCACCAGCCATGCCGGCGACGGGCGGCGCCGGCTACTGAGCCGACCGCGCACGCGCCCGCGTGTGTGGTCTCCTACGCCGGGAAGCCGGCGATGACCAGGCCGCCCCGACGACGTGAGCGGCCCCAACCGAGAGGAACACCATGCGTATCGGCATCATCGCTCCCCCGTGGCTCCCGGTACCGCCGCCCGCCTACGGCGGCATCGAGGTCGTCATCGACCACCTCGCACGCGGGCTGCAGGATGCCGGGTACGCCGTACTCCTCCATGCCACGGGCGACAGCCCCTGCCCCGTCCCGATGACGGCCGCTCGGGCCGAGGCCGCGAGCACGGTCGGGCCGGGCGCGCCGGCGGCCGAGCTCCACCACGTCGTCAACGGCTACGACGAGATGTGCCGGTGGGGTGCCGACATCGTGCACGACCACACTCTCGCCGGGCCTCTGTACGCCGCCCGGGCGGGCATCCGCGCCGTGACGACCAACCACGGGCCGTTCGCCAGCGAGCTCGGGTGCTTCTACCGCGCCATCGCGCCGACGGTGCCGGTGTTCGCGATCTCCCACCACCAGGCTTCGACGGCCCGTGACACGCCGATCGCCGCGGTCATCCACCACGGCGTCGACGTGGACGCCATCGCTCCGGGCGATGGCGGCGGCGGATACGCCTTGTTCCTCGGGCGGATGAGCCCCGACAAGGGTGTCGACACGGCCGCCCGCGTCGCCCGCGCTGCCGGGGTCCCGCTGAAGATCGCCTCCCGGCTGGCCGAACCGGCCGAGCACGAGTACTTCGAGCGCTCGGTCGAGCCGCTCCTCGGCGACGGCGTGTCCTTCGTCGGCGAGGTCGGCGGGCCGGTCAAGGCCGAGTTGATCGCCGGAGCCTCGTGCCTCCTCAACCCCATCGCCTGGCCCGAGCCGTTCGGCATGGTGATGGTCGAGGCGCTGGCGCGGGGCACGCCCGTGGTCGCGACGCCCTGCGGCTCGGTGCCCGAGCTGGTCGACGACGGCGTGACCGGGTTCATTCGGTCCACGGTGGAGGGGCTGGCGGACGCGGTGCGGGCAGCGCCGTCCCTCGACCGGCAGCGCTGCCGGCAGGAGGCGGCCGAGCGCTTCTCGACCGCCCGGATGGTCGCCGACCACCTCGACGCGTACACACGCGCCCTGGCGGGGCGGCAGCCGCTGCAGGCCGCCTGACGGGCGCCATGGCGGAACCCTGGACGTTCACGGAGGAGGCCGAGCCGGTCCCGGTGGCCACCGTGACGCTCGTGCAGGGCGCGAGCTTCGCCATCTGCGACCGGGCCGGTGACATCGCGGGGCGTGGCGTCGAGGGTCTCTTCGTCGGCGACACCCGCGTGTGCTCGCGGCTGCTGCTCACCATCGACGGGCTCCGCGCCGAGCCGCTGGCCGTGGCCCAGCTCTCGCCGTTCGCCGGGTCCTTCGTCGGCCGGACGGCCGACCGTTCCCTCCTCGTGTTCCGCGACGCCTCGGTGGGGCGGGGCATGCGCGCCGACCTCTGCCTGCGCAACCTCACCGGCGAGGACCGCCGCGTCACCGTGTGCGTGGAGGTGGACGGCGACCTCGCCGACCTGTTCGCAGTGAAGGAGGGCCGCAGCGTGCCCGCCCCGGTGACCCGGACGGCGAGCGGCGGCACCCTGTCGATCGTCGGGGACGACTGCCGCCGGGGCCTCGTGGCCCGCAGCCGCGGCGCGGTGGCCTCGCCCGACTGCTCCCTGCGCTGGGACGCCCACGTGCCGGCCCGGTCCGAATGGGTCGCGTGCGTGGAGCTGGCGGCCGTCCGGGGGGGCCAGGAGGTCGAGCCCGGTCACCACTGCGGGGATCCGCCCCGCGAGGCGGTTCCCGCCACCCCCCAGGCGGGGTGGGAGCGGCGCCTCCCCCGCCTGCGAACCGACGTGGCGGGCCTGGCCGACGCCTTCGAGCGAACGGTCGAGGACCTCGGGGCGCTGCGCATCGTCGATCCGGACCACCCGGACGACCCGGTGATCGCCGCCGGGGCGCCGTGGTACATGACGCTCTTCGGCCGGGACTCGATCCTCACCTCGTGGATGGCCCTGCTGATCGAGCCGCGCCTCGCACTCGGCGTCGTGCGCACGCTGGCCCGCCTCCAGGGCCGGCGCCACGTGCTGGAGACGGAGGAGCAGCCGGGCCGCATCCTCCACGAGGTCCGCTTCTCCCGCGGGCCCTCGCTCGCCCTGAGCCAGGGCGACGTCTACTACGGGACGGTCGACGCCACCCCGCTCTTCGTCATGCTCGTCCACGAGCTGTGGCGGTGGGGCGTGCCGCTCGACGAGCTGGCGTCGTTGCTGCCGGCGGTCGACGCCGCCCTCGACTGGATGGCGGGCCCGGGCGACCCCGACGGTGACGGCTACCTCGAGTACGCCCGCAGCACCCCCGGCGGTCTGGTCAACCAGGGGTGGAAGGACTCCTATGACGGCGTGTCCTTCGCCGACGGCCGGATCGCCGAGGCGCCGATCGCCCTGGCGGAAGCCCAGGCCTACGCGTACGCCGCCTGGGGGGCCGGTGGCGCTCTGGCTCGGGCGACCGGCGACCCGGTCACCGCCGGCGAGCGGGGGGCGCGCGCCGACAAGCTCCAGGCGCAGTTCGACCGGGACTTCTGGATGGCCGACCGCGCCGCGTTCGCGCTGGCCCTCGATGGCGACAAGCGGCCGGTCGACGTCGTGGCCTCCAACATGGGCCACTGCCTGTGGGCGGGGATCGTCGCCGACACCGACAAGGCGTCGGCGGTCGCCCGGTGGCTGACGAGCCCGGAGTTCGCCAGTGGTTGGGGCGTGCGCACGCTCGCCACGTCGATGGGGCGCTACAACCCGCTCAGCTACCACAACGGGTCGGTGTGGCCACACGACACGGCCATCTGCATCGCCGGGCTCCGCCGCGCCGGCTTCGTGGAGGAGGCGCTGGAGCTGACCGGCGCCCTTTTCGCTGCAGCGGAGGCGTCCGACGGCCGGCTCCCGGAGCTGTTCGCCGGGCTCACCGACCAGGAGATGCCCGTGCCGGTCCCGTACCCGGCGTCCTGCTCGCCCCAGGCGTGGGCGTCGGCGGCGCCGCTCCTGGCCACGCGGTCGCTGCTCGGCCTGGAGCCCGACGTGCCCGCCGGCGTGCTACAGCTCGACCCGGTGCTGCCCCGGGGCGCCCGCAGCCTGCGGATCGCCGAGGTGCCGCTGGCGGACTCGCGCATCACGATCGAGGTCGAGGACGACGCCGTGGCGGTGCGGGGCATCCCCCGTGGCCTGGCGATGATCCGCCCGCCCGGCGCCCGCTCCTGACCGGGTCCGGTCAGGCCACCGCGTGGCCATCCCGGAGGTCGACGAACGGATCCGCACTGGTGGGGGCAGCAGTCGGAGGCCGTACCGGCTCGACCCGATTCGGCCGCCGACAAGGGAGCTGGCCTGCTCACGCCCGTCGGAGTGGTCACTCCGGGGTCACGCTGGTGGCGACCCAGATCGTGCCGGGGCCCAGGGGCTGGGCGAGATCGACGAGGACGCTCCCGCCCGTGGCGTCGTCGGTCACCCGGTAACGGTCGGTGCCCACCAACTCGATCGTGTCGACCGCTCCGAAACTGCATGCAGCCGCCACGTCCTCGGGCGAAATCCGCCAGGGCTGGTGGCCCTGGTCGACCGCCCGCTGGAGGGCAGCGACCTCGTCCATCCCGCCTTCGGGGCAGACGAAGCGCGGCCCATCCGGCTGCGGTGCGACCATCGTCGGCGGGTTGGCCGGCCGGTCCGTAGGCGTCGTCGCCGGTTGACCAGCCGGCTGGTTCGTCGTCGTGGTCGACGGCGGCGTCGCAGTCGTGCCCGTCGTCACCGGGGTCGCCGACCACGCCGGCTGTGCCGACGACGTTCGGTGGTCCCGCGCGTCGTCCGACCGCCGGCTGCCGTCCTCCGCCGTGGTTGGCGCCACGGCGGTCTGTCCGTCGTCGGCCGTGTTGCCGTCGCCGCCGCAGCCGGCCAGCGCCGCCGCAGCCACGACGACCGCGACCGCCGGTATCAGGGTGATGGTGAGGAGCCTTCGCATGGGATCCGCCTTTCCGCCTCGTTCCCGTCATCCGTACAGACGCCCGACCGGGTGCTCCGGTGGACACGAGCCCGGAATTCTTTTGCGCGGACCCCCGGAAGCGGAGATGGCAGCAGCGTGACCCCGGCCTCGGGTGACCCGTCCAGGGCCCGGGGCCTCGCGTCCCTTCGTCCGTCAGGCGGGCACGGGTGCGGGTGTGAGGTCGACCCGGCGGAGCAGCTGGGCGTTGAGGGCGACGACGATGGTCGAGGCGCTCATGAGGATGGCGCCGATGGCGGGGGAGAGCGTGAGGCCCGCCCACGCCAGGACGCCCGCAGCCAGCGGGATGGCCAGGATGTTGTAGCCGGCGGCCCATGCGAGGTTCTGGATCATCTTGCGGTAGCTGGCCCGCGAGAGGCGGATGACGCCGGTGACGCCGCGGGGGTCGCTTGAGGCGAGGACGACGCCGGCGGACTCGATGGCGACGTCGGTGCCGGCGCCGATGGCGATGCCGACGTCGGACCGGGCGAGGGCGGGGGCGTCGTTGACGCCGTCGCCGACCATGGCGACGGTGAGGCTCCGATCCTGGAGCTCGGTCACGGCCTTGTCCTTGTCCTCGGGGAGGACCTCGGCGAAGACCTCGTCGATGCCCAGCGCGGCGCCGACCGCGTCGGCGACCTCGCGGGCGTCGCCGGTGATCATGACGACCCGGACGCCGGCGGCCTGGAGGTCGGCGACGGCCTGTCGTGCCTCGGGCCGGATCTCGTCCTCGAGGGCGAAGGCGCCGATCACGCGGTCGCCGCGCACCAGGTGCAGCACGGCGGCGCCCCGGCCCTGCCAGGCCGAGACGCTGGCGCCGAGGCCGGGGGGCACGTCGAGGTGGCGCTCGCGAAGCAGGGCGGGCCCACCCACGGCGTAGGACGTGCTGTCGACGGTCGCCTCGACGCCGCGGCCCGTGATTGACCGGAAGTCGCCGGCCGGCGCCACGGGGCCCCGGTCGCGTGCGGCCGTGACGATGGCGCGGGCAAGGGGGTGCTCGCTGTCGGACTCGACGCCGCCGGCGAGGCGCAGGACCTCGTCGTCGGTGAGGCCGTCGGTGCTGGCGACGCCGGTGACGACGTGGGCGCCGCGGGTGAGGGTGCCGGTCTTGTCGAAGAGGACGGCATCGATCGTGCGCATGCGCTCGAGCGCCAAGCGGTCCTTGACGAGGATGCCGGCCCGGGCCGACACGGCGGTCGACAGGGCTATCACCAGCGGGATGGCCAGGCCGAGGGCGTGGGGGCAGGCGATGACCAGGACGGTGACGGTGCGCACGACGGCGTCGTCGACGTTCCCGAGGCCCCACCAGGTCAGGAACGTGACGAGCCCGGCGAGGGAGGCGACGTAGAAGAGCAGGGCGGCGAAGCGGTCGGCGAGGACCTGGGCGCGACTACCGCTGGCCTGGGCCTCGGCGACGAGGCGCTGGATGCCGGCCAGGGCCGTGTCGTCGCCGACGGCGTCGACCCGCACCCGGATCGCCGAGTCGGTGGACACGGTGCCGGCGACGACCCGGTCGCCGTCGCCCTTGGCGACGGGGCGCGACTCGCCGGTGATCATGGACTCGTCGAGCTCGGCCTCGCCGTCGACGATCTCGCCGTCGGCGGGCACTCGGGCACCGGAGCGGACCAGCACGACGTCGCCGGGCCGGAGATCGGCGAGCGGCACGGTCTCCGCCTCGCCGTCGGGGCCGATGCGCTCTGCGTCGTCGGGGAGCAGCTCGGCGAGTGCGGCGAGGGCACCCTGGGCCTGGCCGATGGCCTTCATCTCCTGCCAGTGGCCCAACAACATGATCGTGACGAGGGCGGCCAGTTCCCACCAGAAGTCGAGGTCGAAGCGGTCGAGGCTGGTGGCCATCGACGCGGTGTAGGCCACGACGATGGCCATCGAGATGAGGAGCATCATCCCCGGCTGGCGGTCGCGGAGCTCGGCGACGCCGCCGGCCAGGAAGGGCCACCCACCCCACCAGAACACGATCGAACCCAGGACGGGCCCGAGCGTCTCCATGCCGTAGAAGTCGAGGGAGTAGCCGAACCAGTCCATGACCATCTCGCTGGTCACCACGAGCGGGATGGTCAGCGCCAGGCTGAGCCAGAAGCGTCGCCGGAACATCTCGGGGTCGTGGCCGGCGTGCTTGTCGTGCCCGCCGCCATGTCCGGCGTGGTCGCCGCGGCCGGTGGCCGCGTGACCTACGTCAGGCGCCGTCGAAGGGGCGTGGTGCTCATGGGTGTGCGTGTCGGACATGTCGTGCACCTCCATCTTGATACCCTAGGGGGGTATGGTCTCTACGTCAACCCTCGTTCTCAGGACTTGACCAGGCGCTCGATCGCCCGGGTGGCCTCGGTGACCATCTCGTTGGCGCGGCTCGCGTCGTCACCTCGGGGGGCGTCGCTGACGCAGTGGCGCATGTGCTCGTCGAGCAGCCCGCCGGCCACGCTCTGGAGGGCCTTCGTGACCGCACTGACCTGGGTGAGGACGTCGGAGATCGGTAGTCGAATTCGGGAGGAGGGCCGATGCGGGGGCTACGAGATGAACAAGGACGACTACCTCACGCGTCTACGGCGCGTCGAGGGTCAGGTGCGTGGCCTGCAGCGCATGATCGACGAGGACACCTACTGCATCCAGGAGACCGCGGACGCACGCCGACGACCGGTAGCGGGAATCGACACCGATCCCCGGCCCAGTCGCGGGGAGGTGCCAGGGACACCTTACGGGGGTATGACTCAGCGTTCCCCGCCCAGCCAACGGTCGAGGTGGGCGTGCAGGCCCGCGAGATCGGTGCCGGCGGCCCGGTACGCGATGTGGCCGTCCGGGCGGATCAGGTAGTGGCCGACATGGTGAGCTCCGTCGAGCCCGAGACGGCTGTGGGCCTGGCCGTCGACGTCGAGCAGGGCCCCGGCGGCGGGTTCGCGTGTCAGCCCGTGGATGTGCACGAGCCCGGCGTCGCGGTCGCCGAGCACGCTGGCGTCCACGGCAGGCCAGTCGTCGGCGGACCCGGCGAGGAGAAGGTGGAACCCGGGCGCAGCGAGCGCCCGGTGGAGGGTCAGGGCCAAGCCGTCGACGGACACCGGAGCGTCGGGGAGACGATCTCCGGCACGGGGGCCGTGTCGCAGCGGGGGCTCGCCGTCGTCGACGGCCGGGCTGTCGCGGTACCCGATGGCGAGTTGGGAGAGTGCCCGGAAGCCGAGCGCCCGGCCTCGGGCGGACCGCAGCACGACGCCGAGGAGGCGGGGCGCCACGGAGCTCCGGAGCACGCGGACGAGCGGATCGCCGGACGTGGCGATCGTGAACGCGCGGTCGGTGAAGCGCAGGACGTCGCGGCCGACGGGCTGGCGTTCGGCCTGGTAGGTGTCCAGCAGGGCTGTGCCGGCGGTGCCGTCGATGACGAGGGCGAGCTTCCAGCCGAGGTTCCAGGCGTCCTGGATGCCGGTGTTCATGCCCTGGGCGCCGGCGGGGCTGTGGACGTGTGCGGCGTCACCGGCGAGGAACGCGCGTCCGGACCGGTAGCGGCCGGCGTGGCGATGGTGGAGCCGGAACCACGTCGTCCACACCGGGTCCCTCAGCTGCACCCGGGCACCGGTGTAGGCGTCGGCCATAGCCTGCAGGGACGCCAGGTCGGGTGGCTCGTCGCCCGATCCGGTGTGCTCGTCGGCGGAGGGCCGCATGCCGAGCAGACGCCACGGCGCCGGGTGGCCCAGGGGGAAGAAGAACAGCATCCCGGGCCGGGAGAGGTGGACGTGAACGGCTCCGGGATCGAGGCCGTCGGCATCCAGGTCGGCCAGGACGAAGGTCTGCGGGTACGCGCCGCCCGTGAAGTCGATCCCGGCGTGGGCGCGGACGCTGCTGTGGGCGCCGTCGCACCCCACCACGTAGCGAGCGTCGACCTGCTCGGTCCGGCCGTCGCCGTGATGGCGCAGCGTGCAGGCGACGTGGCCGGGTTCGTCCCGCATGCCGACCAGCTCGACGCCACGCTCGACGGTCACCCCGTGCCCGGCGAGGTGCTCGCCGAGGATGGCGTCGGTCTCGGCCTGGGACAGGAACAACAGGAACGGATACGCCGTGTCGTCCAGGCCCATGTCGAACAGCGGCCGCTCGGTCGTTCGCGTCCCGCTGTGCACCTGGAGCCGCACTGCGGGGTTCCCTCGCTCCACCATGGTCTCGGCGACGCCGAGGCCCGCCAGCACTTCGAGCGTGCGGGGCTGCACCGCCAGGGCTCGGGACTCGTGCACCCGGTCGAGCTGACGGTCGACGACGCGGAAGCCGGTGCCGAAGGCCCGGAGTTGGGCCGCCAGCGCGAGCCCGGTCGGGCCCGCCCCGACGACCAGCGCGTCGAGCGGGGCTTCGCCGTCCATGGCCGGGTCTAGCTCCCGGCCGGCTCGCCGGCTCGCGAGGCGCTCTCCACCTTCATCGACGATAGTCGATCATGCGCCTCCGCACGTCCGGGCGTGCGCTGCCGCCCCGGGTCACCCCCGGTTCGGGGTGCCGCCGCCGAGTGCCCCGGTGGCGTGGGCCACGGCCCGGTCGAGGGCGTCCACGCCCCCGCCGCTGAGGCGACTCGACCGGTGTGCAGGGGGCTCGGCGGGTAGCGGTGTCCTGTCGTGTCCTTTGCTGGGCTCACGACGCCGTGACACCCGCATCGCGGGCTCGCACAGGATCCGACGGTGGGGCGGCCCCGGAGGGGCCGTCCCACCACATTCACGACGGGAGACGGCGCTCTATGCCGTGAGGCGCTCCAGGATCAATTCCAGCGTCGTGTCGGAGGGTGGCGCCGGCGGGGTCGGCTTGGCCAGCTTCGCATGGAGGCGCGACACGGCGTTCACGACCGCTCGCCGCGTAGTGCGCTGCTCGACGCCCAGCCGCCGCAGGACCTTGCTGGCGAGCAGCCGATCCGCCGACAGCGCGGGCGCTGACTGCTCCACCGACGCGTGGACGAGGAAGAACGTCTCGCGCTGGCCGTCGTGGTGGTCGGACAACGGGAACAGGTGGGTCCGCTCCCACACGACCGGTCCCAGCTCGACGCCGCGGAGGCCGACCTCCTCGTCCAACTCACGCCGGATCGCCTCCTCAGGCGACTCGCCGGCGTCGATGCCGCCACCTGGCATCGCCCACAGGTGACGATCGGGGAACTGGAACCGTACGAGCAACACGCGACGAGCCTCGTCGATCACCACGGCTCGCACGGCCTCACGCAGTCGTGGAGCCGGCACGAGGTTCACCGTAGGAGCCCGGATCGGCCGTCTCCCACGGCGCGATGAGTTCCGGCCCGACCGCCCGTCTCAAGGGCATACGAGAGGAGGAGACCCATGAGTAGTTTGCGCACGCAGTTCACCGCCACGCTGGAGAAGAGCCCAGACAAGGGCGGGTGGACCTACGTCGTCATGCCGGGATCGGCCGAGTACTTCGGCACCCGTGGTCTCGTGAAGGTCCGGGGCACGGTTGACGGACGTCCGTTCCGCAGCTCGTTCATGGCGCTGGGTGACGGTACCCACAAGCTGCCCATCAAGGCCGATGTCCGCAAGGCCATCTCGAAGCAGGCTGGCGACGCCGTCACCGTCCGCCTCGACGAGCGGCTCGACGACTGAAAACCGACGACGCGACCCGCGTCCCCGAGGGACCGGGGCCGTCCACGGGGGGCGGCGCCTGGCTAGTCCTCCAGCTCCGTCCGGGCGGAGATGGCCGCGATCAGCGCATCGGGGTCCTCGACCGTGACCGTGGCCGCCGGGTGGCGGAGCAGCGACGTCGGGAGCGCGGCCTCCACGGGCTCGTGGAAGCGGATGCAGACGCCCCGCTCCGTCGTTGTGGCAAACGTGATGCCCCGGTCCGCCACCGAGATGTGGGCGGGGCCGGCGATCTTCCACCAGCTGTACGGGCCCGTCGGCGTGAGCGAGCGCACGTTGTGGAGCGGGGTGCGCAGGCTCCACGGACCGAACCGGATGCGCAGCTCGGTCTCGTCGACGTCTACGTGTGCCGTCGGAGGGATCACGCCGAAGGCGGCTGACACCGGCATGAGCCGCCGTGCGAACGCGAACGCGAACCGGTCGCGGCCGGGCGCCGCCGCACGGTCCTTCCGCGCCCCGGTCGGCGTCGGGGGAGGTGTGACCGGCTTGTCCTGTTCGACGGGCGGGTGGTGGCCCGGTTCGTTCTCCGGGGGCACCTGGGCCGCGTCCCGGCCGGAGCGGCGTCCGGCACGGGTACCCCGCCCGCTGTCGGCGATCTCCTCGGCGTGACCCTGGTCGACGGGCGTGTGCCCCGACCGGCGGAGCTCCGGTTGCTGTGGGTTGGCCATGGGCCGCCCGCTACCCGGCCGGAACGGCCTCACGCATCGGACCGGGCATCGGCAAGCGGAGCCCTGGCGCTCGGCGTGCCGGCCCTCGTCGGGCTACCACCGCAGCAGGGCGCCCATCTCGCCGGGTCGCTCTCCGGGCGCGACGACACGGATGTCGGCTCCGCTGGCGAGGGCGGCCGCCACCGCGCCGTCGAGCAGCGGGACCGGGACTGCGTCGCCGGACACGGTCAGGTCCCCGGCCGACGTGGCGATCTGGTCGGGCGTGGCGCCAACCCACGCCTTCCGGTCGTCACCGCCGTCCGGGACGATCAGGACGGCCACGCGCGCCTCTCGCAGGGCGGCGAGGGTCGCGGCCGCGCCCGACGTGGCGCGGTCACGCTGTCCCAGCTCCTCGTCGTAGAGGTCGAGCGCCCGGTCGAGCTGCTCGTCGGTCCACCGGTCGAGCTCCGCGTCCACCTGCTCGTCCAGATGGGCCTCGGAGCCGTCGGCCGCCCGGGTGACCCCGATGCGGTGCACACGGTCACGCATCGCCTCGGGCAGCCGCTCGGTGAGCAGGCCGACCGCCCGTTCGTCGCCCCCGATCGCCACGATCCTGGCGTCGCTGCGCTCGACGACGCGGACGAGCTCGGCGGCGACCTCGTCCATGTTCTGCTGCCAAGTCTCCTCGGCCCGCTGCTGGAACCGCCGGTGCGACCACCCGCCCCCGGAGACCTCGCGGATCGGGTGGTCGTCTCCCTCGACCGACGTGGCCGCCACCTCGCGGTGACCCCGCCGCACCCGGAGGTCGGCCCCCGCACGGTCGACGAGCGCGACCACGTGGGGGACGCGCCGCTGCCGGAGCGCCAGGAGGGGTCGGAGCGCCGGCACCGGACCCCAGGCGGCGTCTTCCGCGGGCGGCCACGGGAGGAGGTCGACGAGCGGCTTGGCCCCGCTCGGCACCACGACGCAGATCCCCTCGGCCTCGCGGTGGGCACCGTCGATGGCATCGTCGACGACCGCCAGCGCCTCCTCCGCGGCCCCGGCATCGGCCAGCTCGTCTCGCCGGGCCTGCCAGCGCAGCCGGACCTCCTCGGCCAGGGATTCGGTGGCCGGCTCGAACGCCACGTAGCTGGTCAGGCACGGGCCCCCGGTCGTGACGAGGTCTCGGAGGTCCTCGAGGCTCGCCAGGGGCTCCAGGGTCGTTCCGCGTTGCTCCATCGCACGCACTTCTCCATCCGTCGTCGGAGCCCTCGAGACGGCCCCGACGGCCCTCCGGGCGGCAGCGAGACAGCGCTACCCACGTCGGCTCCGCGCACACGTCGGCGTGACTTCTCCGGCTCGCCAGGTGTCGGCGGGCGGGAAGCGGGTACTCCTCGTGCCGAGACGAGGAGGTCTCTGATGAGTGCTGGTGGATGGATGTTGGCGGCGGTCGTCGTGGTGACGATCGCCATCGTCGCGTTCCTCGTGGCGGCGACCGTGCGGAGCATCCAGCTCCGCCGCTCGCCACGGCGCAGCATCTGGCGGGAGTTCGGGCTCGCGCTGGTGCTGATGGCCCTGTTCTTCGTCAGCTGGATCGCTCACGGCGTCAGCGAGTGGCAGGTGTACACCGACGAGCAGCAGACGCACGGCGAGTCGACCGAGATCGGCGACTTCCTTGCCGAGTTCGGTCAGTCGACGTTGGAGAACTGGCAGTCGGAGTTCCTGCAGCTGTTCGCGTTCGTGGTCCTGTCGGCGATGTACATCCACAAGGGCAGCGCCGAATCGAAGGACGGCGACGAGAGGCTGGAGGCCTCGCTGCGGCGCATCGAGGAGCACCTCGGGACGCTCCCGCCTCCGGACCCGAGCGACGAGGACTGGGAGCTGCCCGACACGGCGCTGGAGGCCGAGGCCCGGTGAGCGGTCGTCGATCCTCCTGACCGACGCGGGTGCGGTCAGCCGCCCGCGGCCGACAGGAGCCGCAGCTGCCCGGAACCGGTGACTGGACGGCGGGTCCCGGCGGCGACCGCTCATTTTGCGGGCCGGGGTCCGTCTCATTGGCATCGCCCCACCGCCGGAGTAAGCCCGATGCCGTCCCCCCGTTGCCCGATGTCGACCGGTCCGAGCCTCGCCCTGGCGTACGGGGCGCCCGACCTCCGCATGGTCGTGCTGCCCTCCGCCCGCCCCGACGCCGTGCGGGCGCGGGGGCGGCCACGGTTCGCCGCCGGGCCGCCCGGTGCCACCCTCCTGGTCCTCCGGCGCCTGGCCGAGCGGGCGCTGATCTCGCTTGCGGGCGCGGCGGCCGTGGTCGCCGGACTCGCGATGCTCGTCCTACCCGGACCCGGGCTCGTGACGATCGCCCTCGGGCTCGGGCTCCTCGGCCGCGAGTACACCTGGGCCGCCCGCCTCCACGACCACGTCCGGGGGCGGCTGCTGGCCGCCGGTCGCACGGTCCGCGCCCAGCTGCGGCGCGACCGCGACGAGCGCCCCGCCTCCGCCCTGTAGCGACCCGGCTCAGCCCGCCGGGTGGCATGCGAATTACGCGCCGGGTGGGGGACCCGGCCGGCCGTCGTGCCGCTTTGGAATCGCCCCGTGGGCGGCGCCGAGGGCAGGACCGTGGCCGTCGCGGTGGAGCCAGGCCAGCAGGTCCGGTGGCGCGAGCTGTCCGGCGCGGGCGTGGTAGCGGGCCACACCCTCCTCTGTCAGCACCTCCCGGCCGGCGCCCGACGAGCCCCGGCGGAAGAACGCGGCGCGGTCCTTCAGCACGCCGGCCTGGTCCGGGGCGAGCCGATCGGCCCGGGCCCGCATCTGCGCGAACCCGGCGGCGCGCACCAGTGGCGGCCATGCCGCCTCGGCCACGTCGATGCCGAGCCGGTCGGCGAGCCGGCGCATCTCCCCTTCCCGGTCCGCCACGAGGTCGTCGTAGTGGACCAGCACGACGTTCGGCCGGTCGCGGCGAGCCCACGCGTCGGCGAGGTGCCACATCACACCGGGCAGCGAGTCGAGCTGTGCGCGCGGGTCGCCCTCCCACGCGATCCACCCCGCCAGCCACGTGGGCAGCGGTGGGCGCCGGCTCGGCGGACCGGCGGGCTCCGGCTGGCCGGTGAGCGCCCGGATCCGCGCCCGGTCGAGGTTGTCGCCCTGGTGGTAGAGCGAAACGGCCATGTCGAGCGGGTGGCGGGCCATGACGACGTAGGTCGCCCGCCGGTCGAGTGGGACGCCGTGCAGGGGCGTGTGGGTCTTGATTACCCGCCGGTGCCGCTGAGCGGCCAGCCGGGCGTAGACCTCGGCCCGGGGGGCACCGAGCCAGTCCAACCACGGGGACAGCTCGGCCAGTGACGCCGGCAGCTCGGGCGTCTGGAACACCAGCAGCGCGCAGATCGTCTGCATCCACGTCGTGCCCGACTTCGACCGGGCGCTGATCACGATGTCGCCCGGCCGGTACGGGAAGCCGTGCCACCGGGCGCTGTCCTCGTCCGGCGAGCGGTAGCGGACGGGCACCTCCGGCACCCTGCGACCGTAGTGCCGCCCGCGACGGGCGGCCACGGGGCAGTCTGGGGCGGTCCAGGCCACGACGAGTAGGCGAGGAGGCCGCGGTGGACGAGAACCTGCAGATCCTCGCCGCCATCGGGACGCCGGCCGGATGACCGCCGTCCGCCTGCTCACCACGGGGGAGGCCTCCGACGACCTGCTGGCGCAGATCCGGGGCCTGCTCGAGGAGGCGTTCGCCGGTCACTTCTCGGACGAGGACTGGGACAACGCGCTCGGCGGGTGGCATGCCGTCGTCACCGAAGGTGACGGCGTGGTGGCGCACGCCGCCGTCGTGCCCCGCACCCTGGAGGTGGCCGGTCGCCCGCTACGCACTGGTTACGTCGAGGCGGTGGCGACGATGGCGGCCCGTCGGCGGGACCGTCTCGGCTCCCGGGCCATGGCCCGGATCGGCGAGGTGGTGCGCCGCGAGTTCGCGATGGGCGCCCTGTCGACCGGCGCCCACGAGTTCTACGCCCGCCTGGGCTGGGAGCGGTGGCGCGGGCCGACCTTCGTGCGGACGGCGTCGGGCCTGGTCCGCACGGAGGAGGACGACGACGGAGTGATGGTGCTGCGCGCCGGGCCGAGCGCAGCCGTCGACCTGACCGCGCCTATCACCTGCTCCGAGCGCCCCGGCGACGACTGGTAGCGGCGCGGCCGCGCGGCGGCACCCGCTCGTCCGGCCCGGCCGCCCCGCCCCGCAGCGCACCCGATCGTGGTTGACTCGCTGGTGACGACCCGGTGGCGGGGCGGCCACCGGCCGGCCCCGGACGGCGGGCCCACGTCCGAGATCGGAGCCACCCATGGCGGTATTCGTGCCCCCCGACCCCGTGCACGTCGAGGTCGACGTCGCTCCCGCCATCGCCCGGTGGCGGCCGTTCGTACACTGGCTGCTGGCCGTGCCCCACGTCTTCGTGCTCTACGCGCTGCAGGTCGTGCAGGGCGCGCTGACGTTCGCCGCGTTCTTCACCGTGCTGTTCACGAAGAGGATCCCCGACTCGATCTTCGACACGATCGTGATGACCCGCCGTTACGAGTGGCGGGTCGTCTCCTACGTGGCGTGCCTCCGGGAGAGCTACCCGCCGTTCGAGCTGACCCCCGCGGCGGCCGACCCGGGCACGGACCCGGCCCGGCTGGCGATCGACCGGCCGGGGGAGCTCAACCGGTTCCTCCCGCTCGTGAAGTGGCTGCTGGTCCTCCCGCACGCCATCGTGCTCGGGTTCCTCGGGTTCGCCGCGGCGATCGCCGTGCTCGTCGGTTACGTCGCGGTCATCGCCACCGGCCGCTTCCCGGAGGGCATCGCCGCGTTCGTCGTGGGCGTCTACCGCTGGAACGCACGGGTGCTCGCCTATGCCGGCCTGCTCACCGATCGCTACCCCCCGTTCTCGCTCGACTAGTCCCCCCGTTTCGCCCGGAAGGGGTCCGGGTAGGGCGCCGCAGCTCGAACGGCTGGTCCACGGACTCCACGCCCCTCGAGCCACAGCCGGACGGCTCCCTCGCCGTCACCCTGTTGCTCGAGCCTGGCCGGAGCTACCGGTTCCGCTACTACCTCGGGGGCGGCCGGTAGGACAACGATTGGGCGGCCGACGCGTACGTCGAGAACGGTTACGGCGGGGCCGACTCCGTCGTCACCACGCCCCCCGCCCCCCGCCTCAGCCACCGCGTCTCGGCCATCGCGGTCGTGAGCCGCTCGCCGGACGCGGCCCCCTCAGCCTCGGTCCGCCCCGGGGCCGGGGTCGGGCAGCACGGGCACCGAGATGCCCGGGTCGCTGCCGACCAGCACAGCCCGGGTGACGGCGTCGGACCCGAAGCGCTCCCGCACGTCGTCGAGCGCGGCGTCGAGCGCCCCGCCGCTGTCCCGGTCGAACGGCAGGACGAGCTGGACCGCGTCATCGTCGTCGAGGTTGCCGACCGCCACGCCGACGAGCGTGAGCCCCCGCCGTTCGATCAACGGACCGGCTACGGCCACCAGGTCCCGCACCGTGGCCAGGATCGTGCGGGTCTGAGCCGTCGCCCGGGGCAGGGTGTGCGAGCGGGTCGCCCGCGAGAAGTCGTCGAAGCGCAGCCGCAGCACCACCGTGCGTCCGACCCGGCCTGCGTCCCGCATGCGGCGGGTGACCCTGTCGACGAGCGCCACTACGACGGCGTCGACGTCGGCGGGCGAGCGGCCGGACGCCGACGCGCGCCCCAGCGCCCGCTGCGCCCCGACCGAGCGCCGGCGCCGCCCCACCTCGACCGGTCGGGGGTCGCGGTTGTGCGCGAGGGCGTGCAGGTGCCGCCCCGACGCCCGCCCGAGCATCGAGACGAGCGCGGCCTCGGGCAAACGGGCCACGTCCCCGACCGTCGCGATGCCGCGTTCGTGCAGCTTTGCGGCGGTCACGCGCCCCACCCCCCAGAGCCGGTCGACCGGCAACGGGTGGAGGAACGCCATCTCGCCGTCGGGCGGCACGACCAGCAGCCCGTCGGGCTTGGCCACGCCGCTCGCCACCTTCGCCAGGAACTTCGTGCGCGCCACGCCCACTGTTATCGGCAGGCCCACCCGCTCGCGCACGGCCCGCCGTAGCCGCCCAGCGATCTCGGCCGGCGTACCCGACACCCGCCGCAAGCCGCCGACGTCGAGGAACGCCTCGTCGATCGACAGGCCTTCGACCAGCGGCGTCGTGTCGTCGAAGACGGCGAAGGTGGCCTTGCTCGCCGCGGCATAGGCCGACATCCGGGGCTCGACCACGACAGCCGCGGGGCACAACCGGCGCGCCAGCTCGCCGCCCATGGCCGTGCGGACACCCTGCGCCCGGGCCTCGTAGCTGGCCGCCAGGACCACGCCCGCCCCGACGATCACCGGCCGCCCGCGCAGGCGGGGATCGTCGCGCTGCTCGACCGACGCATAGAACGCGTCGAGGTCTGCATGCAGGATGGTGGCCTCCTGCGTCACGAACGCATGTTCGCATTCCCGGGTCGTCATGGCGAGGACCGATCGCGCCGTGGGATGGCCGGGATCCGACCGAGATCGTGCGGGCGCCCTTAGGGTTTGGTGATGGACAGCGCGCCGCCGCCCGCCAAGCCCCGGTTCCGCGGGTCGCTGCACCAGTGGGCCTTCGTCCTCTCGATCCCCGCGGGGGTCGCCCTCGTGGCGCTCGCCCGGGCCGGCGAGCCGCGGGTCGGGGCGGCGATCTTCGCCGTCACGATGTCGGGGCTCTACGGGATCAGCGCCGCGTACCACCGGGGTCGCTGGTCCGAACGTGGCCGGCTGGTCATGCGGCGCCTCGACCACTCGATGATCTTCGTGTTCATCGCCGGCTCGTACACGCCGGTCACGCTGCTGGCGCTCCGCCCCACGTGGGGCATCACGTTCCTGGCACTGGCGTGGAGCGGCGCGGTCGTCGGCGTCCTCGTCACCGTCCTACGCCTCGAGCGCTGGCACGGCGTGGGCTTCGCGATGTACATCGTGCTCGGTTGGCTGGCCGTCGTCGTGACTCCGCAGCTCGCCCACGCCCTGACCGGGGTCGAGCTGGGATTGCTGCTCTCCGGTGGGCTGCTCTACACGGTGGGCGCCGTCGTGCTGGCCCGGAAGCGGCCGGACCCCCGGCCGGCCACGTTCGGCTACCACGAGATCTGGCACACGTTCGTCGTGGGGGCGAGCAGCTGTCACTTCGCGCTCGTCCTGATGCTCGTGAGGGTCTGAGCGCCGCCACGGAGTTCCGCCGCCTGGGCGGGGGTGCCCCGTACGGCATCGCGCGCCGGTACGGTGGTGCGCACACCTTGGAAGCCGTTCCCTGTCCCGGGCGCTCCGGGGCAGGTGTCGCCACTTCTGAGCGACGCCAGGAGGCGACATGCGCAACGCCCGGCCGCCAATCGTCGAGGACGACCTCGAACGGCAGCGCCGCAAGCGCGACCAGCGGTTGCTCGACCAGGCCGTGCCCGACCACCCGACGATGACCGTGGGCGACGTCGTGGCCGAGGTTCTCGCCGCTGGGGCGGAGGGCCACGTCGAGTTCGACGTGGCGGCGTACCTCACCGAGCAGGGCCACAGCTGGCCCACGATCGACACGGTGCTCCGCTACCTCGAGCGCCAGAAGGCGCCGGCTCCTCCGTCTCCGCCGCACCGCCGGCCGCTGCCATGACCGCCACCCTGGCACGGGCCCGCGGCGCCCGGCGCCCCGCCGCTCGGCGCCCTGCCGCTTCGGGCCCCGTCGCTCCGTCACGGCTGGTGTGAGCTGGGGCCAGCCGTACCAGGTTCTCCGGCCGAGCGGGCCGCTCGCTGCCCTCGACCGCCGCCGGGCGTCCCGGCCGTCGGTCGTCGAGGACGCGGCCGGCACCCTGCGCATGTGGTACGCGGCACACGACGGCACGACGGCGCGGATCCTCGAGGCGGGGCAGCGGCGCGGGCGGAGCTGGGAGCGCCGGAGCGTCGGCGTCGAGCCCGGTCCGCTCGGGGCCACCGACGCCGCAGGCGTGGACGCGCCCTCGGTGGTCTGCACGGACGCGGGCTTCGTGATGGCTCACGCCGGCACGGACGGCGGCGGCCGCACCCGCCTCCACCTGGCCGCCTCGCCCGACGGGCATGCGTGGTCGCGCGGGACGCTCTTCCCGTACGAGACGGCGGAAGCCGTCGGGGCGACCGATCCGTGCCTCGTCGTGACCGACGAGCGCTGGTGGCTGTTCCACGGGGAGGAGGACGTGCACGACGGCGAGCCCACCCGCATACTCCTCGTCACCTCGGCCGACGGCGTCGCATGGGAGCCGGTGGGTCCGGTGCTCGGGCCGGGTGCCGGCGAGCGCGGCGTCGGCGAGCCGTGGGTCATCCGAACCGGCTCCGGCTTCACCATGGTCTTCGTCGCCGAGGCCGAGACCGGCTCGACGGTCGAGCTGGCCACCTCGGGTGACGGCCTGGCTTGGGAGAGGAGCGGCGGCGCGCTCGACCACGCGCGCAGCAACCACGCCGGGCGCCCGGTCCGGGGCCCCTCCCTGCTGCGCCTGCGGAACGGCCACCTGCGGCTCTGGTACTCGGCCGCCGGCGACGACGAGCCGGCGGACCGCGGCCGGCTGTGGTCGACCGACCTCCACGGCACCGAGATGCGGGGTCTGGCGGCGCCCCCGCCGGCCGGCTGACGTGGTCCGGCGGACCGGTGCCGCCTGCCGCGCCTCACAGGCGGGGCGGCCGTAGCGTTGGTTGCCCATGGGATCGCCCGCGACCGCCCGCCGCCACGGGGCCCGCAGCCGCCTCGGCGGGCTGCCCACCGTCCTGCCGCCGCCCGCCGGCCCGGCCACCACCGGGGCGCCCGCCGGCCCCACGGGTGTCCGCCAGCTCGCGTTCCCGGTCGGCGACGCCGACGGCGGCAGAGCCGGTACAGCGCCAGCGGCTGCGGCGGCCGTCGGACCGGTCCGGCGCGAGCTGCTGGCCGATGTCGTGCACGTCGCCGGGTGGCTCGACCTCGACGCGCAGCGCTCGCTGGTGGCGGCGTTCCGGCGCTGGGCCGAGCCCCCCGCCGGGCTGCGGCACCCCAGGGTGCCGACCGGCCACCTCATGACCGTCCAGTCGGTGTGCCTCGGCTGGCACTGGCACCCCTACGCCTACTCGCGGACGGCCGACGACACCGACGGCGCCCCCGTGAAGCCTTTGCCCGCCGACCTCGCCGAGCTGGGTCGCACGGCGGTCGGCGCCGCCTACGGCCCCGACGGCGTGGGGGCCGCCTACCGGCCCGATGCGGCGATCGTGAACCTGTACGCGCCTGGCGCCCGACTCGGCCTGCACCAGGACGGCGAGGAGCCCTCGGACGCCCCGGTCGTCACGATCAGCCTCGGCGACACGGCCGTGTTCCGCCTTGCCGGCGTCGACCGCCGCACCGGCCCGTTCACCGACGTCCAGCTGCGCAGCGGCGACCTGCTCGTCTTCGGCGGGGTGAACCGGCGCATCTTCCACGGCGTGCCCAAGGTGGCCGTCGGCACCGCCCCCGAGGGCCTCGGCCTGCCGCCCGGCCGCCTCAGCATCACCCTGCGGGAGACCGGCCTCGGGGACTGACGTCCTCCCCCCTCCGCGCATCCGCGCCGGGTCGACGGCGGACTACGTCTGGTGGTCGGGCCCGACGCCGTTCGCCCGGTCGACGCCCGGGCCGCTGGCGCTCTGAGCGTCGTACGCGGCGGCGAGGCTCTTGGGCACCACCATGCGCCAGGCGTCGAGGACCAGCTCGCGCATCTCGGCGTCGTCGAGGGCGGCCAGCCGGACGTGCACCCAGTTGAAGCGCATGTCGGAGGTTCGTGGCATCAGGAACCTGTCCGGCTCGGACGCCACGAGCGCCTCACGCTCCTCCTTCGGGAACGCGAAGCCCATGATCGTCTCGTCGGGGGAGAACGCCAGGTAGACGATGCGGCCGACACGGAAGCGGACGCTGTCGCGCACAAGGCCCTCGCTCGTTCGGGGCAGCCCGCCGGCGAAAGCCCGGACGTCATCGATCGTCACCATCGCCCCGGATGATGCCCCGGTTCGTCGCCCCGCGCGGCGAGGATGACGCGATGACGGACCGGTTGGCGTCGAAGGTGATCGTGGTCAGCGGCGGGAGCTCGGGGATGGGGCGGGCGGTCGCCGAGCGCGTGGCGTCGGAGGGGGCGGCCGTCGTGATCGGCGCCCGGGGTGAGCACCGCGGCGAGGACGTCGCCGCCGGCATCCGCGCGACGGGCGGCCGGGCGGTGTTCGTGGCGGCCGACGCGACGGTCGAGGCCGACGCCGCCGGCCTGGTGCAGACGGCGGTCGCCGAGTTCGGCCGGCTCGACGGCGCGTTCAACAACGCCGGCGGGGTCAACGTCGCAGGCCACCGCGTGGCCGAGGTCGACGACGAGCTGTGGCGGGCGGACCTCGAGCAGAACCTGACCAGCGTGTTCTACGGCCTGAAGCATCAGGTGCCGGCGATCGTGGACTCGGGCGGGGGCGGGGCGATCGTGAACAACGCCTCGATCGCCGGGGTCACCGGCGTGGCGACCATGGCGCCGTACGTGGCGGCCAAGCATGGCGTCGTCGGCCTCACGCGGGCCGTAGCGCTGGAGTGCGCCGACGACGGCGTGCGGGTGAACGCCCTTGTGACCGGCAACGTCGACACCCCGCTGTACCGCCGCCTTCTCGGGGCGCCGCTCGACGGCGAGCTCGCCGAGCCGGCGCCGAACCCGTCCGGCCGGGCGGCGGCGCCCGCCGAGATCGCCGCGTTCGTCGCCTTCCTTCTGAGCGACGAGTCCGCGTTCGTCACCGGCGCCGCCCTTCCCATCGACGGCGGCTCCACCGCCCAGTAGGCCCGGGCCGGGCGGGCGCAGGCCGTTCCGTCCCGTCAGACGTCGAACCGGCCGGGGCACTGCGGCGTCAAGCCCGGCCGTAGCCCTCCGGGTTCAGCGACTGCCAGCGCCAGTGGTCGGCGGCCATCGCAGCGAGGTCGCGCGTCGCCTCCCAACCGAGCAGCTCGCGGGCCTTCGTCGGATCGGCCCAGGTGGCGGCCACGTCGCCGGGCCGACGCTCGACGACCTTGTGCGGGATCTCGTGGCCCACGGCCCGGGCCGCGGCGTCGATGACCTCGAGCACGCTGTGGCCGCGCCCCGTCCCCAGGTTGACCGCCACGCATCCGGCGCGCTCGTCGAGGGCTCGCAGCGCAGCCTCGTGACCCGCCGCCAGGTCCACGACGTGGATGTAGTCACGCACGCCGGTGCCGTCCGGTGTGGGGTAGTCGTCGCCGAACACCCGCACGAACGGGTGCCGGCCCGTGGCCACCTGCATCACGTAGGGCATCAGGTTGTTCGGGATGCCGTCGGGGTCCTCGCCGATGCGGCCGCTCGGGTGGGCACCCGCCGGATTGAAGTAGCGCAGCAGCACGATCCGCCAGCGGTCGTCGCCGGCCGCCAGGTCGGTGAGGATGTCCTCGATCATGAGCTTCGTGCGGCCGTAGGGGTTCGTGGCGCCGCGGCGGGCGGACTCGTCGATCGGCACACGCTCCGGGTCGCCGTAGACAGTGCACGACGACGAGAACACGAGGCGGTGCACGCCGGTGGTCTCCATGGCCTGCAGCAGCGACACCGTGCCGGCCACGTTCACCGCGTAGTAGCGGAGCGGCTCGGCGACGGACTCGCCCACCGCCTTCAGCCCGGCGAAGTGGACGACGGCGTCGACGCCGTGGTCGCCGAGGATGCCGGCCATCTGATCGGTGTCCGCGATGTCGGCCCGGCGCCAGGTCAGCGACGCGGAGGGCACGAGCTCGGCGACGCGTTCGAGCGCCACCGGGCTGCTGTTGGAGAAGTCGTCGACCACGACGACCCGCCACCCGTGGCTCAGCAGCTCGACGGCGGTGTGGCTGCCGATGTAGCCGGCGCCGCCGGTCAGCAGGACTGTTCCAGTCGTCACCGGACCACTGTTCCACAGACGGCGCGTCCGGCGAGGAGCCGCGTAATGTCGTTGTCGATGCCGTTCGTCGTGCGCCCGGCGATCGTCTCGGCCATCGAGGACCTGGTCCGCTCCCGGCCCCGGCCGCCGCGCAAGGTGGCCATGCCGGACGTCGTGGGGCAGCCGGTGTCCGAGGCGTCGCGGGCCCTGGGCCAGCTGGGCCTCCGCATCGACACGCACACGACCGCACTGGCGCCGCCGCCGGTCGAGGGCGTCGTCGTCGCCCAGTCCGTCGACGCCGGGCGCCGGGTGCGGTGGGGCACCCGCGTGAGGCTCGAGCTGATGTTCCCGCCGCCGTGGCGCGACAGCCGGCGCTGATCCCGGCAGACTGCCGGGCATGCGCCACCGCTCGCTCGGCACCACAGGGGTCAAGGTCAGTCCGCTCTGCCTGGGAGCGATGATGTTCGGGCAGTGGGGCAACCCGGACCACGACGACAGCATCCGGATCATCCACCGGGCCCTCGACGCGGGCATCAACTTCGTCGACACGGCGGACGTGTACTCGGGCGGTGAGTCCGAGGATATCGTCGGCAAGGCGTTGGCCGGCCGGCGCGACGACGTGGTGCTCGCCACGAAGTTCCACGCCCCCATGGGCGAGGACCCGAACCGCCGCGGCAACTCGCGCCGCTGGATCGTGCGGGCCGTCGAGGACAGCCTCCGCCGCCTCGGCACCGACCGCATCGACCTCTACCAGGTGCACCGGTCCGACCCCGACGTCGACATCGACGACACCCTGTCCGCGCTCACCGACCTCGTCCGCCAGGGCAAGGTGCTGTACCTCGGGTCCTCGACCTTCCCGGCCGAGGCGATCGTCGAGGCGCAGTGGACCGCCGAGCACCGCGGCCACGAGCGCTTCCGCGTCGAGCAGCCGCCGTACTCGATCTTCGTCCGGGGCATCGAGGCGTCCGTGCTGCCCACCGCTCAGCGCTACGGCATGACGGTCATCCCGTGGAGCCCGCTGAACGGCGGCATGCTCACCGGCCGCTACCGGCCCGGCGACGCTCCGGCGACGGGCCGGGCGGCCCGCATGCCGGACCGGTTCGACCCCGAGCGCCCGGGCGTGGCCCGCAAGCTCGAGCTGGTGCCCGAACTCGAGAAGCTGGCTGACCAGGCCGGTATGCCGCTCACGCACCTGGCGATCGGCTTTACGCTCGCTCACCCGGCCGTGAGCGCCGCCATCATCGGTCCCCGCACGATGGACCAGCTCGACGGGCTCCTCGGCGCCGCGGACGTCGCGCTCGACGACGACGTGCTCGACCGCATCGACGCGCTCGTCCCGCCGGGGACGAACGTCAACGACGGCGACGCCGGGTGGGTGCCCCCGGCGCTCGCCCAGGCCTGGCGGCGCCGCCGGCCGCCCGGCGCCCGCTGAGCGGCGACGGGTAGCGTGCCCGCCGTGGGGGTCCTCGTGGGGCAGCTTGCCCTGGTCACGGGCGGCGCATCGGGCATCGGGCGCGCCGTCTGCGAGCGGTTCGCCGCCGAGGGCGCCCGGGTGGCCGTGCTCGACCGCGACGGCGACGGCGCCCGGGCCGTGGCCGACGCCGTCTGCGGGCCGGCCTACGAGGTGGACGTGCGCGACGCCGGAGCGGTCTCCGCCGCCACCGACGCTGCCGCAGAGTCGCTCGGGGGCTTGACGGTGCTCGTGGCGAACGCCGGGGCGAGCGACCTGTCGCTGCTGCACGAGACCGACCCCCGGCGCTTCGAGCGCCTCGTGCAGGTCAACCTCCTCGGCACGTTCCACGCGCTGCGGGCGGCGATCCCCCACATGCTGGCGGGCGGCCGGGGCACGATCGTGGCGAACGCCTCGGGTAGCGCCACCCGGCCGACCTACGGCGAGCTGGGCTACTCCTCGGCGAAGGCGGGCGTCGTGGCGCTCGTGCGGGGCGCCGCCCAGGAGTACGGCCCCACGATCCGGGTCAACAGCGTGTCACCGGGCGTGATCCGCACCCCGCTGTCCGAGCCGATGTTCGCCCTCGACGGCGCGCTCGACCCCGTGTGGGAGGCGATGCCGCTGGGCCGGGCCGGCACGGCCGACGACGTGGCCGACGTCGTTGTCTTCCTGGCCAGCGACCAGAGCCGCTACGTCACGGGCCAGGACCTGATCGTCGACGGCGGCCTCGGCATCGGCCAGGCCGGCATCACCACGACGCTCCGTTCCTTCGTGGACATGCTGCGCACGCCCCCCGCCCCCGCCTGACGATCTCCCCCGCCTCGGCCGGCGCCGCCGCCGGTGGGCCGCGGCGGCCAGCCGGGTGCCGTCCCCGTGGGCCGCGACGGCCGACCGGGGCCGTCCCCGCACGGACCCGCGGCTCCCCGCGCCAGCTCACTGCCGTGGACCATTCCCGTCGTCCAGCAACGGACGCGGTCCACAAAGTGCTCGGCCGGCCGGTGTCGCCGGGCCGTCCGGTGCCGCTCAGGTTCCGCCCGGGGCGGGGACATCGCCGCCAGAGCCGCCGTCAGGGCCGCCGGCGGGACCGGCGGTCGCCCCGGCCAGCCGCTGGGCGCGCAGCTCGCTCCGCCGCACCTTGCCGGCGTCGTCCCGCAACGGCCGATCCACCAGCTCGACGGTCCGCGGCACCTTGTAGCGGGCGAGCCGCTCGGCGACGAACGCCGTCAGCTCGGCTCCGGTGACAGCGCTCGTCGTCGCCTCCACGACGGCGTGCACACGGTTGCCCCGGTCCTCGTCCGGTAGGCCGATCACCGCGCAGCTGCGCACGGCGGGGTGCTCGAGCAGCACCGCCTCGACCTCGGCCGGGTACACGTTCGCCCCACCGGTCAGGATCATGTCGGCGATGCGGTCGCCCAGGTAGAGGTAGCCGTCCTCGTCGACGTAGCCGTTGTCACCCAGCGACTCCCAGCCGCCCTCGCGCTGCCGGGCCTCGGCCCCCACGTAGCGGTAGGTCTCCCGCGGCCGCCCGCTGCGGAGCCACACCTCACCCGTAACGCCGGCCGGCACCTCGGCGCCGTCCGCGTCGCAGATCATGATCTCGCCGAAGCTAGGCCTACCCACCGACCCCCGGTGCCCGAGCCACTCGGTCCCGGTGATGACCGTGGACCCCTGGCCCTCGGTACCGCCGTACAGCTCCACGACCCGCTCCGGGCCGAGCCAGCCGATCCACGCCTCCTTGAGCCACGGCGGGCACGGCTCGGCCAGGTGCCAAGCCACCCGCAGCGACGACAGGTCGTAGCGGGTGCGCACCTCCTCCGGCAGCCGCCAGATGCGCTTCATCATGGTAGGGACCAGGTACACGACGTCGGCCCGGTGCGCCTCGATCGCGGCGAGCGTGGCCTCGGCGTCGAACCGTGGCAGCACGACGACGTGGCCGCCCCACATCAGCGCCTGGCACGACCACACGATCGGGCCGTTGTGGTAGAGCGGCCCGGGCATGACCAGGCACCCGTCGCGCTGGAACAGCAGCGGCGGGGTCCCGTCGAGGTCGACGAGCCCGGGGTCGCCCGACACGATCAGCTTGGGGCGGCCGGTCGACCCGCCCGACGTCGGCGCCTTCCACGCCGGCGCCACCACGTCGGGCAGTTCCGCCAGCGCGCCGGACCCCTCGGCCGAGGGCCGGGCGTCCGCCAGCCACGGCCGCCCGCCGGCGTCCTCGGCGGTGGCTCCCAGAACGACGGCCGGGTCGGCCAACTCGACGATGGCCCGCAGCTCGGGCGCGGGCAGGTGGGCGGCGACGGGCTGGGGCGTCGCCCCGACCTTCCAGGCGGCGGCCGCGGCCACGAACCAGTCCACCGAATTCGGCAGGGCGATCGTGACCATGTCGCCGAGCGTTACGCCCAGCCCCGCCAGGTCGTGGGCCAGGGCCGCCGCGAGTTCGTCGAGCTGCCGGCGGGTCAGGCGCTGCTCACCGCAGCTGACGGCCGGGCGGTCCGGGGCCGCGGCCGCCAGGTCGGTGAGACGGCGGCCGAACGAGACGTACGTCACCGCGACACTCTGGCGCAGGATCGGGATATCCGTCGATGCGCCTACGACCCGCCGTGCAGCGCCGCGGCGACGGCAGCGACCAGCCTGTCCACGTCGTCGGGCGTGACGTGCAGGTGCGGGGCGATGCGAAGGCTCGTGCCCCGCAGCCCGGCGTGGCAGCCCGCGCGCTCGAGCGCGGGCAGCAGGCCGTCGCGTGCCTCGGGCGGCACGGGCACCCCGAGCAGGTGCGGGCCCCGCCCGTTGGCCGGCGCCGAGGGGACGAGTCCCTGGGCCCCGAGCCGGTCGGTGATGTCCGCAGTCACCCGCCGGAGCGCGGCGGCGATGCGCTCGACGCCCCACTCGTGGATCTGTTCCAGCGCGGCGATCGCCACCGGCGTCAGCTCGAGCAGCGTACGGGCCCCCTGATCGAACCGGCGGGCGCCGGGCTGGTAGTCGTCGCGGTAGTCGACCAGGGCGGCGAAGTCGTCGGCGCCCGCCCGCGCGATCCAGTTCTCCTCCAGCGGCCGCCCATCGCGATGCTGCTCGGCCAGCCACAGGTAGGCGCGGCCGACCGGGCCGAGCAGCCACTTGTATCCGACCGAGACCACGGCGTCGGGCTTCAGCGTCGTCACGTCCAGGGGCATGGCGCCGAGCGACTGGCTGGCGTCGATCACCAGGTGCGCGCCCACCTGACGGCAGCGGTCGGCAACCGCGTCGAGGTCGACGAGCGCGCCGTCGGTCCAGTGGACCTGGGGGACGCTCACGACGGCGGTGCCACGGTCGACGGCGGCGACGACGGCGTCGGCCCAGCCCTGCCCGGCGGCGCGACGGACCGTGACGATGCGGGCACCGGTGTCCCGGGCGCACGTCCGCCAGGTGTAGACGGCCGAGGGGTACTCCTCTTGCGGCACCACGATCGTCTCGCCCGGCCGGATCGGCAGGTTGCGGGCGACGGTCGCCAGCCCGTAGCTGCTGGCCGGGACAAGCGCGACGCCCTCTGCGTCGCCGCCGAACAGGCCGGCGACGAGCCCCCGCAGCCGCTCGACGCCGCTGAACCAGTCTGGCGTGTCGATCGTCCACGGGGCAGCCCGGCGGCGCAGCGCCTCGTGCCCGGCGTCGAGTGCCCTGTGCAACATCGGCGACAGGCTCGCGGTGTTGAAGTAGGCCACGTCGTCGGGCACGGCGAACGCCGATCGCTGATTGGCGAGCGGGATCGTGCCGGCATCGGCGTCGGGCATAGGTTCTCCTCATGATCGAGTTCGAGCGGAGCGGTGGCGCGGCGGTGATCGACCTGGGCGACGGGCCCAGCATGTTCGACGGGACGCTGGTGCCCGGCCTGCTCGACACCCTCGACCTGGTCGAGGCCGACCCGGAGGTGAGGGTGCTCGTCACCACTGCCGGGGGCAAGCACTTCTCGAACGGCTACGACCTCGACTTCCTCGGCGGCCTCGGCCCGGCGGACGCCGCGCCGTTCCTGCGCCGGTCGGTCGAGGTGCTTGCCCGGTTGCTCGTGTTCCCGGTGCCGACGGTCGCGGCGATCAACGGCCACGCCTTCGGCATCGGGGCCATGCTCGCCCTGGCCCACGACCGCCGGGTGATGAGGATCGACCGCGGCTGGTTCTGCCTGCCCGAGGTGGACCTCGGCATGCGGTTCATGCCCTTCCAGCTGCGCCTCGTCACCAGCCGGCTGCCGGGCCCGACGGCGCGTGAGGCGGTGCTGTCGGGCCGCCGCTACACGGGCCCCGAGGCGCTGGAGGCCGGCATCGTCGACGCCGTGGCCGAGGAGGGCGACCTGCGCGACGTGGCCGTCGCCCTCGGCGAGGCCTGGGCCGGCAAGGAGCGCGCGATGGTCGCCACGCACAAGACGGACCTGGCCGCCGACGTGCTCGCCCTGCTCGACGGCTGAGGCGGCGACACCGGATGCGCAAACGCGGGGATGGCGTGACCGCCCGGACCAAGTAGGGTGTGGCGCCGCGGATGGAAACCACCTTCGACGCCGGGTTCCCGGCCGTCCTGGCGGCGGCGGGCGACGGTGAGCATTGGGCGCTCACCGAGCTCTTCCGCGCGTACCAACGACCCCTGCTGCGCTACCTGCGCTCGCAGGAGCCGTCAATGGCCGAGGACTTGGCCGGCGAGGTCTGGTTGTCGGTGGCGCGGGGCATCAACCGGTTCGCGGGCGACGAGTCCGGGTTCCGGGGGTGGCTGTTCACCATCGGGCGCTACCGACTGATCGAGCACCGGCGGAAGGCGGCTCGTCGCAAGACCGAGCCCGTCTCGCACGACCGGCTCGACGGCGAGATCGAGCACGGCTTGGGGCGCGACCCCGCGACGCTCGTCCTCGACCAGATCAGCGCCCAGCAAGCGATCGACGCTCTCATCGCCGGGCTCTCCCCCGACCAGGCCGAAGCCGTGGTGCTCCGCGTGCTCGGCGGCTTCGAAGTCTCCGAGGTCGCCGAGATCATGGAGCGCACATCGGGTTCGGTCCGTGTCCTGTGCCACCGCGCGCTGCGCCGGATGGCGGACCGGTACGGGGAAGAGGTCATGGCCGAGTGACACCCACCGACGAGCTCTGGATAGACATGGCACAGTTCGACATCCGACTCGCAGACGGAATCTGGGACGGTGATCCGGTCCCCGAGGACGCACCCGCCTGGTGTAGCGACATCGGCCGCCTGACCGAGGCGGCCCGGGCCGCCGACGGCCCCGACGACGAGCTGGCCGCGGAGTCCGCCATCGTCGCGATGATGGCCGAGGCCATCGCCACGGCGGCCGCCGAGGGCGACGACGCCGAGCCCGTCGCGCCGGCCCCGCCCGGTGCCCCCGGCCTCCTCGTGGCCGGCGGCGCGCCCGAGGGTGCGCCCGCGGTCGGCGAGGAGGGAGACGCCGCCGTCGAGACGGCGGCGGACGCCGAGATCATCGCGCTGCTCGCCCCGGACCTGACCGATGCCGCCGAGGCGGCGGCGGGCGCCCCGCCGGTCACCGGGCCCGAGCACGACGGCACGACGCACCGGCTGAACGGCTCGCCGCGCAAGCTGAACGGGACGGCACGCGACCTGAACGGCACGTCCCACGAGGTCCGGGCCACCGATGCCACCGAGGACGGCGCCACCGAGGCCGGCGCCGAGGTGCGCGCCACCGAGGCCGGCGCCAAGACGCCCGAGGCCAGGCCCCCCGGGGCCACGATCCCGGAGGTCGCCGCGGCCGACGCAGCGGCCGGCGACGAAGGCGCGGGCGCCGAGGTCATCGAGCTGGCCACCGGGCGCCGCGCGCCGCTCGATCCCACGGCCGATGACGCCGATCTCGTGGCGCTGCTCACCGGCGAGAACGACACGACCGCCGAGACCCGGGCCATCGCCGCCCTGGCGGCACTGACGGCCAACGCCGGTGACGGTGCCGGCGCCGGCGCCCCGACCCCGGCGGCCCCCCGCCACACCCAGGACGCCCAGGAGTGGACCGGCCTGCGCCTCGTGCGGCGGTTCGTCGCGGTCAAGGCCGTCGCCGTGACGACCGCGGTGGTGGTGGGCATCACGGCAGCCGCCGCCACGACGGGCTTCGTCGCCAAGGTCGTCGTCGATCCGCCGCGCACTCTGCACACCGACGCGACGGTCGTCATCACCACCACGACCGCCGGCGACGACGGCGAGAGCGGCGGCGAGGGCGGCTCCTCGCGCAGCGGCGACGACCCCGGCTCCGCGGAGGCGACGACGTCGGCACGCGAGTCGCCGACCCGGATTCTGACTTGCGTCCTTCGCTTCGGGTGCCCGGAGGCGACGGACGACGTCGACGTCACGACGTCGAGCACGTCGTCGACCTCGACGACGGACACGACGGTTCCGCCGACGACGGCCGTCGAGGCCCCGGTCACCTCCACGACGGCGCCGACGCCCACGACTACGGCGCCGCCACCTGAAACCACGACGACGACGACCACACCGCCCGATACGGCCCCGACGACGGACACGACCCCCCCGCCGAGCCAGGACGCGGGCGCGGCGGCGATGTCTGACGTCTCCACTCCCGGACAGGGCCTCTCCCACCGGCGGAAGTAGGTCTCGACCGGGGTGTAACGGCGGGGGCCACCACCGCGATCTATCCGGTGAAGCACACGGGTCGACGGCCGGACGGGGCCGCGCCCACGGCGGGGCGCCGCCTCCGGGCGGAGGTCACGGCGTCCGCTTCAGCGGAGGAGTGAGCGATCCGGGTGGGTGCGGGCGATCCGGAGCGCTCCTCCTCCGTGCATGACGTGCGTCCCTCCGCTCACGGACTGCCACAGTGCGTGACATCGATGACCGCTCGCCGTAGTGTTCTCGCCCACGTCGTCTGCTACGTGTTTGAGGCGGCGGTGAAGGGGACAGCATCGTTCCAGCAAGCGGTGCGGACGGCGGCCCGGGGCAGGGGTGGGTGGACATGGAATTGGATGACGGTACGACGCCGCTCCACGTCATCTGTGAACGAGACGTCGGGCTGTTCTCCCTCGTGCAACAGGTCGTGGCCAACATCCCGTGGGCGATCGCCGAGGGCCGGACGCCGGTCGTCTACTTCGGCCCGAAGACCTGCTACTGGACCCCCAATGGATATCGGGGAAAGGACACGGTCTGGGAGTACTACTTCGAGCCCGTCGTGCCCTCGCATCCGGCCGGCACGATCCCGGAACGTGTGCGGAAGGGGATCGCCCGGGACCATCCGTCCCCGTGGGACATCGGCTACCTGGTGGACGACCAGACGTTCGCCTCCAGCCACTACGGAGACCATCCCCGACTGGACGGGCGCACCCTCCCGATCCCGTACCAATGGCAGGACCCCGGCCACGAAGTGCGGCGGCGGGCGAAGGCCGTCATCGACGGCTTCGTCCGTCCTCGGACCTACATCCGCCGCAAGGCCGACGACTTCTTCGAGGAGCACCTGGCCGGCCACCCGCTGATCGGGGTCCACGCGCGGGGCACGGACGCGACGTCGACGAGCGAGCCCCGGGCTTTCCGGCAGGGGTCCCTGGTGCTGTCGCGGTACGTCGCGGAGATCGAGGGCCTGCTGGAGTACCGGCCGGGAGCCAGGATCCTCGTGGCGACCGACGAGCAGTCGTCGCTCGATCACCTCGGGCGGTCCTTCGGCGATCGCGTGGTCGCCTACGACAGCGTCCGGCACGAGGGCGGCGAGCCCGCGGGACAGGGCCCGACCGGATGGATCATGCCCGCCTATATCGCCGCGGATCCTGACCGAGCAGCCCGCAACGGCGAGGACGCGATCGTCGAGTACCTGCTGCTGAGTAGCTGCGACCACCTCGTGCACAACGGGTCGAGCCTGGCGCGAACGGTCCTGCTCAACGCTCCAGGTCTACCCCATACCAACACGCACAGCAGAGGCTCACGATCGTGACGGTTCCGCCCGCCCGGTCGTCGGGCGTCGACGCCAAGACGATCGAACGGGTCAAGGCCTACAAGGAGGGCCGCCGGGCAGCTCGCAGCGACTATTGCGAGCGACCGCGCCTGGCCTTCATCGTCCATTCCTTCAATCGCATCGCCAACATCGACCAGCTCGTCGGCGCGCTCAGGAGGCTCGGTGACCACGAGCTGATCGTCTGCGAGGACGGCTCGCTGGATGGTTCCCATGAGAAGTGGATGTCCCTGCTCGACAGACCGAACGACTTCCTCATCCACTCCAACGACCTGCACGAGATCCGGGTGTTGGATCGGGCGATCGGATTCACGCGTTCCGACATCGTCTGCCTGGTCCAGGACGACGACCTGATACCTCGGGAGAAGGGATGGCTGGACTCCGCCCTCGCTCGCTTCGCCGAGCACCCCGACCTCGCGATCCTCGGTGGCTTCATGGGGTTCGAGAGCTTCGACCCGGATCCCGCGAAGGCGAGGCGGCTGTGGGGAGGGTCGCGGTTTCGCTTCGTCCACCACGTCAACATCGGCCCGTACTTCGTCCGCCGGCAGATCTACGAGGAGCTGGGGGGCTGGGACCATTCGTTCTCGAACGTCGGCGAACCGGGGATCGGCTTCGACAACGAGCTGTGTCTCCGGGCCTGGGTGAACGGCTACGAGGTGGGCTACAGCTTCGTCCCCTTCAAGGGGCCGCAGGGGAACTACCCGGCGGACGGGGGCACTGTGCTCTTCTCGGGCGAGGTCCGGGTGAAGAACTCCGAGCGCAACGCCGCCAGCGTCTTCCGGCTCTACGGACCGCACGCCGAACGGATCGACGAGCTCGTCGACGCAGCCAACGCGCGCCTGCGCACGTCCGCAGACGGTCACGACCCGGACGTCCCCACGGCGCCCGCCCGGCCGTGAGCGCGCGATCCGTGGTGAGCGGGTTACCGTGAACCGAGTCTGGAGATCGCAGGTTCGCGGCTTGCGGCGCATCGTGCTGGCGGGAGCGGGCAGGATCTCTTCGACCCTCCAGGACGTCCCCGACGAGGACAGATGACCCCGGACGACCCGCTGCTGCACGACCACCCCGCCACCGAGGCCGCCTCGGGGAAGGGTGGTCCCTCGGCAGGTGGCGGTGCGGCCGATGCCCGGCACGTTGCCCTCGCCTCCCAGCCGACCGTAGACGACCTGGACAGCGAGCCTGACCACATGCTCGACCAGGACCGCAGCAGTGACGGCCGGCCGGACGCCGACCTGGTGCCCACCGCGACCCCCACCCCCGCGCCCGGCCTCACCGCCCCGGACGACGTCGCCCGGGCGCACGGCCTCTACGGACCGGAATGGTCGCGGGGTCCACAGCCCGCGGCCCGGTACGAGGGCGACGAGCTGGGCGCGGGCTTCGCCGGCGCGGCCATCGGCATCCGCGACGCCGCACGCGACCTGGCGGCGGCCGCCGCCGCGAGCCACAGCGGGGGCGTCACCGTGCCATCCGCCGACCGGCCGGACACCTCACCCGCCGCCGGGACGCCCGGTGGGGGACTGCCCGCCGCCGGGACGCCCGGTGGGGGACTGCCCGCCGCCGGGACGCTCGGTGGGGGACTGCCCGCCGCCGGGACGCCCGGTGGGGGACTGCCCGCTGCCGGCGCGCCCGGTGGGATCCTGCCCGGCGCCGTCCAGGCATCGGTCGACGCGCCGGACCGCAGCACTGCGGCGGACGACCCGGCAACGTCCGGCCCGGTGGAGACCGGGACGCCGCGGGAGAACGGGGCGAACGGGGCGAACGGGGCGAACGGGACGGCCGGGACGGCCGGGCGGTCCGCCGGCCCGACGAGCGGCGAGGGTGCCGCCATGCGCTCCGGCGCCGCCGGGCGGGGCGCAAGCATGGCCGCGCTCGCCGCCGGCGCAGCGCCCGGCTCCGCCACGCGGGGGTCCGCCACGCGGGCCGCGTCGTCCGGGTCCCGGGCCACCTCCTCGGGATCCCGGGCGGCCGTCGCGGCAGCACCGCCGGGCCGCTCCGTGATGGCTGTCGGGGTGGTCGTCGGGTGGGTCGTGTTCCTGCTCTGTGGCGTGGTTCTCGGCTCCATGACCCGGGCCGACCACCCGTCGGGCCCGTCGTTGTCCCCGGAAGCGGCTGCGTGGCGCGACGCCCCGGCGCCGAACTCGCCGCTGGTCTCCGCGGCCGCGCCGGACGGGCGGGCCGGCGCGTCGGGGCGGAGCGTCACGACGACCACGACGGCGGCCGATCGGAGCCAGCGGGCGCCGGTCACGACGGCGGCGACCACGACGACCGCCCCCAGCGGCGCCACGACGACCACCGAGCGCGACGCCGGGACGACGACGACCGAGCGCAACGAGGCGACGACCACAACGTCGACGACCGAGCCCGAGTCGTCCACCACCTCGAGCACGGAGCCGGAGACGCCCACGACGGCGCCGCCGGACACCACGACATCGTCGATCCTCGACATCTTCGACGCGACCGGCTGAGCCCCGCCCCGACGCTGCGTACCGTTTCCCCGTCACAGGGGAGGGGTACAACCCCTTCCAGACGGAAGGAGGTCGGCCCATGCTCGTACGCGAACGAGAGACCGGCCACCGGGGTCCTGATCGCCGTGGTGTGCTGCTGCCCGTCCTGGCCGTGATCGGCGTCGGGGCGCTCGTCGTGGGCGTGTCCCGACTCGGCTTCCTGAACCTGCCGGACTGGCTCGACGGCGGCAAGAGCGACCCCGCCCCCCGCGGCGACGTGATCTACGAGGGGCAGGAGGCGCAGTCGGCCTCCGAGAACTTTCTGATCGACATCGGCGACGGCGAGGCGGTGGTCGCGGTCCGGGCCAAGCAGAACTGGGACACCCCTGGCTGGTGGATCAACGGCGATTTCCAGTCGACGAACGGCACATCGAGCGTGGCCGATCCCGACGACCGCGACGTGCCGGCCCGCCTGCGGGTCAAGATGGACTACTGCGCCGAGGGGACGATCACCACGACGACACCGGCTGACGGCGACGGCCCCGAGAGCGTCACGTTCGACATGAGCGAGATCTTCGTGTGCGGCTCACAACTCGAGCACACGCCCGACAACGACGCCGCGTTCAAGCAGGACGACACGCCCAACCGGTTCCACGGCGACTTCGTCAGCTTCGTCTCCCGGGCCGTCGAGACCACGGCGGCCGCCGCCGAGTGCCCGACCGACGAGCTCGCCCGCTTCCGCGAGGGCGAGTACACGGCCTACGTGCGCAGCCAGCTGGCCGACCGCTTCGGGGTCCCAGAGGACGCGGTCGAGGTGCGCTCCGGCCGGGTGGGTTCGTCCGACGACGAGACCAAGCAGGGCCTGCGCGACGCGCTCGAGAGCTACGCCAACAAGCAGGATCCGGACGACCCGTCGCGGACCTACGAATCGCTGTCGATCGACTATCTGAGCTCCACAGGCGAGGCCGTCGAGGACTCCTGTTGGAAGGAGCCGGGCGGCACCGACCTCGACAACCTCGACGACGTCGACGCCCCCGAGCCCCAGGACCGCTGAGCGCCGCCGCTGCGGCCCAGCCTGCCGACGGTCCGCACGCCGTCGGCCCGCGGGCGCCGCGTCAGGTGTCGGCGGGCCGGATGATCGCCAGGTGGTCGGCCACGGCGGCGACCGCCGACGGGTCGCCGGTGCCGCCGGCTACGAGCGTGGCCCGGTCGCCGAGTGGGTGCCGGCTCCAGCGCCGCCACAGCAGTGCGCCGGGCGCCCGCACCGACGCCACGACGTGCGCTCCGCCCGCGGTCCCCGGGCCACCGGGCGGCGGGTCGGCCACCCACCAACGGCCGGCCCGGTGCTCGACCGCCCAGCTGCTCCCGAGGTCGGCGGCGGTCACCACGACGGCGTCGCCGTCGTGGCCGGGCACGGCCCGAAGCGCGAAGGGCAGGCCTCGCGCCAGCACGCCGACGACCGTGGCGACCTCTGCCGGTTTCGATCCCGGCCGCCCGGTGGCCTCGCGCACCTGCTGCTCGTGGATCCAGTACTCCGTGTAATCGCGGGCCAGGTCCATCCAGGCCACGGGGCCCTCGACGCCTGCCCAGCTCACGTCCGCCGATGCCCCGAGGTCGATCGCCTCCCAGTGGGTGGCCACCTGGGCTCCCGACCAGTCCACCAGGTCCGTGAGCACGCGCGGGCCGAGGTGGCGGGTGGCGGCGACCCACTCGCCATTGACGCGGTCGAGAAACGCGGGGAGGTCTTCTCCGGGCGCGGGGGTGCGGGCGTCGACGCCGTCGCGGCCCCGGGCGAGGCGGCCGAGGTCGTCGCCGGCCACGTGGGCGACGAGATCGGCCACATCCCATCCGGGGCACACGGTCGGCCGGGCCCAGTCGGCCGGGTCGAGGTCCCGCAGGAGCACCACGAAGCGCCGGCGCGCCGGCCCGATCGCCGCGCGCAGGTCGAGCGGCGGGCCGAGCTGCCCCGGGAGCGTCGGGGCCGTGCTCAGTCGACCGAGGTGGTGGCGGCCAGGTCCCGCACCACCATGTCGAAGTAGCTGCGGTAGAGACCGACCAGCGACAGCGACGGGTCGAGCGACCACTGCACGGCGGCTCCTTCCATGAACGCGACGATCTCGGCGACCTTCAGCTCGGCGTCGACGTCGACGCGGATCTAGCCCGAGCGCTGGCCCTGGCCGATAGCCTCGCACAGCGCGTTGTGCATCACCCGGCTGCGGTCGACGAAGTACCTGTGGCTCCATGCCAGCACCAACGCCAGCTCGAGGGGCAGCTCCGGTCTCCGGTCGTGGCGGGAGCGAGGCTTCGTCGTCGTGCGCGGATTGGCTCGTCCCGAGGTGTGGGCCGCGATGCTGGCCCGCGCCACCGAACTGGCCGGGTGAGTGAACGTCCAGGTGCCGGTGCGCCGCCGCTGAGGGCGGATCCGGGCGGCGGCGCCCCGGGCGGCGGCGGTAGGGTCCGCGGCGATGCCGTGCACCCTCCCCCCGCGCCGGCCGGTGGCCCACCGCCTGCCGCTCTACGGCGAGGACGTGGCGCGGCGTGACCTCGCCCCCGCGGCCTGACCCGGTCGGCGTAGCGGCGCGCCCGGCCCCGTGCCGGCGCGGCCAACGTCCCCCGAGTCGACACGAGAGGACCCTTGCCATGACGACCGTCGAGTCGTTCCTCGCTGCCGTGCCCAAGGTCGAGCTGCACCTGCACCTCGTGGGCTCGGCCTCCCCGCCACCGTGGCCGCGCTGGCCCGCCGCCACCCCGAGGCGGGCGTCCCCACGGACGAGACGGCGCTCGCCGAGCTCTTCCGCTTCCGTGACTTCCCGCACTTCATCGAGGTCTACGGGCGGGTCAATCAGCTCGTCACGACCGCCGAGGACATCGCCGTGGTCATCGACGGCGCCGCCGCCGATCTCGCCGCCCAGAACGTGGCGTACGCCGAGATGACCGTCACGCCGTCCATGCACGCCCTCGCCGGGATGGCCTACGACGACGTGCTCGCCGGTCTCGCCGAGGGCGGCCGCCGGGCGCGGGCCCTCGGCGTCGAGCTGGCGTGGATCTACGACATCCCTGGCCAGCTCGGCGCTCCGGCTGCCGCCGACACGGTGCGCTGGGCGCTGGAGGACCCGCCCGACGGCCTCGTCGCCCTCGGCCTCGCCGGGGCCGAGGCGGGCATCGATCGAGCGTCGTTCGTCGACGCGTTCGCCGCTGCCCGGGCCGCCGGCCTGCCCGGCGTCCCGCACGCGGGTGAGGGCGACGGCCCGGCCAGCGTGTGGGCGGCGATCGAGCACCTCGGTGCGGTTCGCATCGGTCACGGCGTCCGGTCCGTCGAAGACCCGGCCCTGGTCGCGTACCTTGCGGCGACCGGCCTACCCCTCGAGGTGTGCCCGTCGTCGAACGTGTGCACCCGGGTGTACCCGTCGATCGAGGAGCACAGCGTGGGCACGCTGCTGGCTGCGGGCGTCGTGGTGACCGTCAACACCGACGACCCGCCCATGTTCGGCACAACGCTCACCGAGGAGTACCGGCGCCTGTCGGCGGCGTTCGGCCTGGGCGTCGACGACCTGGCCGGCCTCGTCGCCAACGGGGTGCGAGCGTCTTTTCTGCCGGCCGCCCGCCAGGCCGCCCTGCTCGCCGAGGTGGAGGCCGCCCGCACCGCGCCGAGGCCGGGCTGAGGAGCGGGCCCCCAGGCCCTCGCCCGCAGCCCCCTCGTTCGCCCGGGCCGCGGGCGTCGACGATGCCCGCCGCGACCCCGGCGCGGCCGGATGTCGGGGCGCCACGCCGGACAGTAAGGTCTGCCGGTCAACCCAGGTCCATGCGAACGAGGTTCGCAACCGGTAGGTGCCGTGAGCAAGCCGGTCGACATGTCCGACGGCCAGCGCGAGTCCCCGCCCGGCTCTGTCGAGTGGTGGCGGCTCCGCTACGTCCAGGGACAGCGCCGGCGGCCCCGCGACGACGGGCTGTCGATCGACCGGCTCACGGCGGCCGCCCTGGCGATCGTCGACGCCGAGGGCCTCGATGCCCTCACGATGCGCCGCCTGGCCGCCGATCTCGGTGCCGGTGTCGCCTCGCTGTACCGGCACGTGGCCAACCGCGAGGAGCTGCTCGTCGAGATGATGGACCACGTCCTCGGCGAGATCTGCCCACCACCGCTGACGAAGACCTGGCGCGAGGACGCCGAGTGGCTGGCCCGCGAGTTCCGCCGGGTGCTGCTGGCCCACCCGGGCCTCCTGCCGGTGCTGTCGACCGACCGGCTGCTCGGCCCGAACGCCATGCGCGGCCGAGAGATGAGCCTCCGCGGCCTGCTCGACCACGGGTTCCCGCCGCCGGCGGCGGTGAGCATCTACAGCCTGCTGGTCGCCTGGGTGCTCGGCTACACGATGCTCACGGGCAGGATCGAGGCGCACGAGCGGCGCGGCGACAGCGACCGGGCGGCCGTCTACCAGCGACTCGACGCTGGGCAGTACCCGACGGTGCAGGGCCTCGCCCACGTGGGCGGCGCGGTGGGTGACGACGTCATCTTCGACCTCGGCCTCGCCACCATCCTCGATGGCATCGAGGCCCGCGCCGCCGACTAGCGGCGGGTGGCGCGGCGCACCGCGGGCCCGGCCTACCCCGGGATCGTGAGGGGATGGCTGTCGGTCTCCTCGTCGGCGACCGTCTCCTCGTAGACCTGGCCCTCCTCGCCGACGACCTTGATCGTGAGGCGGTAGGCGCCGTCGCCGCAGGTCTCGCCGCGCGCAGCGCCGACTCCGTAGCCGTTCACCGCGACCGGCGCCGAGGAGGTTGTCGGTTCCACATGCCGGGCACTTCACGTGTCCGCCTCCTCGATGGCGCACACCAACCCTCGGGTAACCGCCGTTTCGGCTCGCACGCCGCACCGGCGCCCGCCGCCCCACTGGAGCGTCACACCCCGTCCGGGCCCCTCGCCTGCGGTCACCTCTCGGCCGCACGACCGCGCCGGCGCACCCGCCGCCACCGGCCCGCACACGTCCGGTGGTGGCCGGTGGCCGCCGACCGCTGGCGGCCGGCCGGTGACTCCTAGCCGCTGGCGAGTGGCCGGTGATTGCTGCCCCTGATCGCTGGCGGTGGCCGGTGACCGGTGGCGGGTGGCCCGCGCCGGTGGCCGATGGCCGGCCGGCGGGCTAGGTGTGCACCCGCTCGGCCGCCCGTGCCAGGCCCTCGACCAGCTCGCCGATGAATCGGCGCAACTGGCGGCGGTAGATCCATCCGGTGCCGGGGACCTTGGCCGTGAACGTCGACCGCCAGTGGATCCGCGTGCCGCTCCCGTCGGGCGTGAGCGTGGTCGTCGCCCGGTATCCCTTCAGTGGGAGGCCCGAGAGCAGCTCGTACGCGAAGCGCCGGTCGGGCTCGGCCTCGACGATCAGCTCGTGGTTCTCGATCGTGGGACCGATCTTCTGCGGCGTGCGGAAGATGCGGATCGCCCCGAGCCCCTCGCCGGGCAGCCCGTCGTCGCTCGGCCGCTCGAGCTCGAAGGAGCCCAACCCCGAGAACGTCGGCCAGGCCGCCCCGTCCCTCAGCAGCGCGTAGACGGCGGCGGGCTCGGCGGCGCTGCGTTCCTCGATGTCGATCACCTGCATGCCCATCGATCGTGTCCTCTCGTCCTCATGTCGCTTGCGTTGAACCGCATGGTACATGTACCGCGTGGTACAACCAAGAGGTGGCCGATGAGCTTCCGAGGGACGAGGGCCGGGACACCGGTGGCGAGGGCGACCCGCCCGCGGGCGGTGCCCACCCGGAGGGCACGCGGGCCCGGCTACTGGCCGCCGCAATCGATCACGTCGCCGCCCACGGTGTCGCCGACCTCAGCCTGCGGGGCCTGGCGACGGCGCTGGGGACGAGCCACCGCATGCTCATCTACCACTTCGGCTCGAAGGAGGGCCTGCTGGCGGAGGTCGTCCAGGCGGTCGAGCAGCGCCAGCGGGAGTCGCTCGCCGCGGTCTCGCCCGTTCCCGGGGAGACGCCCGCCGAGACGATGTGGCGCTACTGGGAGCGCCTGACGGATCCGGCGCTCGCCCCGCACGAGCGCCTGTTCTTCGAGGTCGTCGCGCAGGCGCTGCAGGGCCGTCCAGGCACGGAGGCGCTGCGCGCCGGCCTCGTCGAACCGTGGATCGCACCGACGGTCGAGGCGGCTCGCCGGGCCGGCACCGCGGTCGGCGCGGCCCGGGCGGACGCCCGGCTGGCCGTCGCCGTGACGCGGGGGCTGTTGCTCGACCTGCTCGCGACCGGCGACCGGGCAGGGGTCGACGCCGCGATGGCGCGCTTCGCCGCCCTCCACGAGGCGAGGGGCGACCGCTCCGGGCAGCCGTGACGGCTCCGGCGGTCCGGTCGCGCCGCGCCGCCCGACCACGGGGTGTGACAGGTGTCCGGGCACCGGTCGCCGGGCAACTACCGTCTGCGCCAGGACCAGACATGGGCGGTGAGGCTGTGGGCACGTCGCGTTCCATCCGAGGGTTCCTGGCCGTGCTGGGGGCCGGCATCGCGCTGGGCGTCGCCGCCGTGCCGTCGGCCGCGGGCGCCCAGGAGGCGCAGGGACGGTTCGACTTCAGCGTCGACGAGGTGAGCGTGCCCACCGGGGGGAGCCGGACGATCCGGCTCTACAACAACACGTTCGAGCAACGCCTGATCGAGGTGCGGGTGTTGCCCGAGACGTTCACGGTCCGGGCCGGCGACGGCCGCATCGGGCCCGGGGGCTCGGTCGACGTCGTCATCACCAACGAGGACGCCACCCCGGGCGCCGAGGCCTCGCTCGTCGCGCTCGTCCCCTCCACCGGCGCGTTCGGCGCCCCCGGCGAGATCGCCCGGGCGACGATCAAGGCTGTGGCCCCCCGCGCGGCGCCCGCCGCCACGGTCGAGCCGCTCGTTGACGAGTGGTCGGTCACGTCGTACCGCCTCAAGCCGTGGGGCGACACGCTCGACAACGAGGTCGTCCCGCTGCGGGACCTCGCCTCGTGCGATGGGGCGAACCTGCCCGAGGGCACGGTCGGCGGGGTCTCGGGCTCGCCCGGGGCCGCGGCGGTGTCGGTCACGTGCACCACCGACGGCCTGGTCGCCGCGAACGCCGGCGCGCTGCTCGCCTTCGCCGGGCTCGGCCACCACACCGGCGACTACGAGGGCGAGATCGACCTCGCGGCCGGCGACGGGGGCCTCGTGCACCTGGTCGTGCGCCGAACCGACTTCTGGCTGCTGCCGGTGCTCGTGCTGGTGGCCGGCGCGGTGGCAGGCCTCGTCGCCGCCCGCCGCGTGGGCCGGCTGGGCGCGGCGTCCACGGCCGAGCGCGACGCCTGGTTGCTGCTCGCCCGCATCGACGGCGCCCATCGCACGTTCCGGCACCGGGCCGGCGGGGCCCCGTGGGCGGCCTACTCCTTCAAGTCCGACGCCGACGAGCGCGTGCGCGAGGCGCTGGCCCTGCTCGGCGGGCGCCGTGCCGTGCCCGGTCGCGTGGTCCGCCAGGGACCGCCGACCATGCCGTTGCCCGCGGCGCTCACGTCCGGCGAGCTGCCGGCCGTCGACCCCACTCGGGTGGTCGCGGCCGGCGAGTCCGGGGGCTCGGCCCGCGCTCAGGCCGGGCGCGGCGAGCCGCCCGAGCGTGAGACACACCCGCCGGGCCGGGCCACTCCCGGTTCCGGGGTCGAGCCAGCCGGCGCCGGTCACGGCGCAGGCGGGGGCAACGGCACCGCGCCGCGGCCGGAGTGGATCGACGTGGTGACCCCGCGCGGGCGGGCCCGCCGCCGCCCGGCCGGCGAGCCCGGGGCCGCCGCCCTCGACCGGCTCGGCGCCGTGGCCCGGGCCGCCGACGCGTGGCCCGCCCTCGCCGTCCGGCTGGCCGAGCTCGACGCCGCCGTCGCCGAGGTGGCCCTCAAGGCCCCGACACACCGGCCCCCGACCACGTCGGCCGCCGAGCCAGCCTGCCTCGGCCCGGCCCGTGACCTGCTCGACGGGCGCCGGCTCACCGCCGACCAGGCCGTCGAGCGCGCGGTGGCCGTCGACGCCGCCACCGTGCTCTGCCAAGGCTGGCTCAGCTGGGCCGGCATGGTCGCCGACCTGCAGAACGCGGCCGAACTGGCCGCCCTCGAGCTCGACGAGCTGCCCGCCGACCACCACGACGCCCGGTTGCTGGCAGAGACCCGGGCGAAGCTGGCCGCCGCGCGCGACGACCTGTGGGAGGCCACCGACCTGGCCGAGCTGCGCCGGCGGGGCACGCTCGCCACGATCGGCGACGCCCAGGCCCTGATCGACGGGCTCAGTCGCCGGGCCGTCGCCGACGCCCGTCGGCTCGACGACCCCGATCACCGGGCCGGCGACGGCGGCCTCACGTCGAGCGCCGAGAGCGACGTGCCCGAGACCGCCGGGCCCGAGCTGGCGATGGACCCCTCGGCGCTCACCCTCGCCCTCGGCCGGACGCGCCCGCTGCCGGGTCAGGCCCGCGGCCGGGTCGAGGCCGGGCGGCGCCGGCGGGCGGCGATCGTGGCGCTGCTGGCCGGCGTCGTGGCCGTGTGGTCGGGGCTGACCGTGCTGTACGCGGACGAGCCGTTCGGCACGCCCTCCGACTACCTCGGTGTCTTCGCCTGGGGTCTCGTGGCGCAGGCCGTGCTCGTCACGGCGGCCGCCGCACTCGACCGCCTGGTGTTCGACCGCCCACCGGTCACCGCCGCACCGGCCGTCGCCTGACCCGGCCCGCCTCGCGGTCGTGCGGGCGTCCCTTCGCCCGCTCCGGCGGGCCCGGGACGCCGGAAACCATCGGGCCACCGCCGTGCCCCGATCCGCCGCCGGCCGTCGGGCCGGGAACGGCGGAACGTAGGAACGGCCGAGCGGGGGTCAGGACCCCGAGCTCACGAAGGCGTCGACCCGTTCGAGCACGGTGTCGAGCCGGGTGGCGAGCTCGTCGAGCTCGTCGACCGTCGACACCAGGGGCGGGGCGACCACGAGCATCGTGGCTCCCCGATCGTCCGCCCGGATCAGCAGGCCGGCGTCCCACACCCAGCGGGTGAGCAGGCCACCGAGCAGCGCGGCGGACTGTTCGTCGGTCAGCGGCCGGCCGGCCGACCGGCTGCCCACGAGCTCGAAGGCGTGGAAGAACCCGGTGCCGCGCCGCTCGCCCACCGTGTCGTGGCCCTCCACGAGGGCGTCGAGCCTTTCGCGCAGGTGGTCCTCCAGCTCGGCGACGTGTTCGACGACGCCCTCGTCGCGCATGGCCGCCACGGTGGCGGTGACGAGCGCGGCCGCCAGCGGGTGCGCACCGAAGGTCGAGCCGTGCACGAACCCGCCCAGCGGGGACCCCTCGATCGCCGCGACCAGCTCGGGCCGGCAGATCACTCCGCCGAGCGGCGCGTAGCCCGAGGTGGCGCCCTTGGCGAAGGTGACGAGGTCCGGTGAGGCGCCCACGCGCTCGCTACCGAACCACCGGCCGAGGCGTCCGAACCCGCAGATCACCTCGTCGGCCGCGAGCAGCACGCCGTACCGATCGCAGATCGTTCGCAGCGCCGCCCAGTAGCCGTCAGGCGGCACGACCGCACCCCGCCCGTTCTGGACCGGCTCGGCGATCACCATCGAGACCGTGTCGGGGCCCTCGGCGATGATCGCCTCCTCGACGGCTCGCACGCAGGCCAGCGCAGCGGCCTCGGACGGGTGCTCGACGGTGGCGCCGATCGTGCCGGGCACGTGGCGGACCCCGTCGAAGAGCATGGACATGAACGGCGCGCGCATGCGGGGCACGCCGGTGACGGACAGGGCCCCCAGCGTGGTGCCGTGGTAGGCCCACTCGCGGGCGATGATCTTCGTCCGCTGGGCGTCGCCGTTGGCGAGGTGGTAACTGCGGGCCAGCTTGATCACCGACTCGACGGCCTCGGACCCCGACGACACGAAGAACACCTCGTCGAGACCGGCCGGAGCCACGCCCGCGATCGCCTCGGCGGCGTCGATCGCGCTCTGGTGGGTGAGCCCCCAGGTCGGCGTGAAGGCCAGCGTCGCCATCTGCTCGGCGGCCGCGGCGGCGAGGTCCTTCCGACCGTGGCCCAGGTTCGTGCAGAACAAACCGGACAGGCCGTCGAGGTAGCGGCGGCCGTCACGGTCCCACACCCACACGCCCTCGCCCCGCTCGACGATCGGGAACTCGGCGTCGCGCCACCCGGCCCGCTTCGTGAAGTGCGGCACCAGGTGGCGTCGGGCCCGGTCCCGCTCGGCGGGACTCGGAGCGGGTTGGGGTACACCGGTGGCGGGATCGTGGGTGACCGTCATCGAGCCTCCTCGGGGACGGGCGGAGATGGTGGCTCCGGCGGATGATCGGCGGTGGTCGCTACCGGCCTACACGCCCACGGGCGCCGGGTCGAGCCGCACAGGCAGGTGCTTGATGCCGCCGATGAAGTTGGAGCGCAGCCGGTCGGGCGCGCCGACCGCCGCGATGCGGGGCGCCCGGCGGACCAGCTCCTCGAGCAGCACCCGGATCTCCAGGCGGGCGAGCTGGGCCCCGAGGCAGAAGTGGGGGCCGCCGCCCCCGAACGCGATGTGCGGGTTGGGATCGCGGCCGATGTCGAAGCGGAACGGGTCCGCGAACACTGCCTCGTCGCGGTTGGCCGAGACGTACCAGAGGCTGATCTTGTCGCCGGCGCGGATCAGTTGGCCGCCCAGCTCGACGTCACAGGTGGCGTTGCGGCGGAAGTACATGACCGGCGAGGCCCAACGCAGCACCTCCTCGGTAGCCCCGGCGACGTGGGCGGCGGGGTCGGCGACGAGCCGGTCCCACTGGTCGGGGTTCTCGAGGAACGCGTTGACGCCCTGGGCGATCGCGTTGCGGGTCGTTTCGTTGCCGGCCACGGCGAGCAGCAGGAAGAACAGGTTGAAGTCGAGATCGGACAGCGTGTCGCCGTCGATCTCCGCGGCCAGCAGCGTCGAGACGATGTCGTTGCGGGGCTCGGCCCGGCGCTGCTCGGCGAGCTGCTGGGCGTAGGCGAACATCTCGATCTGGGCTTCCATGAGGTGCTCGGCGCTGACCGCGTACTCGGGGTCCTCCGAGCCGATCATGCGGTTCGACCAGTCGAAGATCTTGTGGCGGTCCTCACGCGGGACGCCGAGCAGCTCGGCGATGACCTCGAGCGGCAGCTCGGCCGCTATGTCGACGACGAAGTCGCAGGTGCCGGCGGCGACGGCCCGGTCGACGATGCCGGCGGCCAGCTCTCGCACGTGCACCTCGAGGGCGGCGATCGTGCGGGGCGTGAACCCCCGGTTCACGAGCTTGCGGTAGCGGGTGTGGTTCGGCGGGTCCATGAACAGCATCATGTTGCCGGCCATATCGGTGCCCGGGGGCGGTGCGCTCGGCCCCTCGAGGTCGACCACGCCGCCCCGGCTGTGGTCGGATGAGAACGACCGGGCGTCGCGGTTCGCCGTCACCACGTCGGCGTAGCGGCTCACGACCCAGAACCCGGGCCCCCCCGGCTCGTCGTGGTGGAACACGGGGGCGTGAGCCCGCAGCCAGGTGAACCACCCGTGCGGGATGCCCTCGGTGAAGCGGTCACGGTCGAGCAGGTCGATGTCGTCGGCGTCCACGTGCGGTCCCCCTCGCGTTCCCCGTCGCCCGCAGTGGACCACACCGGGCCGGCTTGTGCGTCGCCGTCAGCGGGGGAGGGCGAGCAGCATGAGCGCCGACCACGTGAGGTGCGTGACGATCGGGGCGAGGATGCCCCGGGTGGCGAGCCGTTCGAGCGTGAACACGGTGCCCATGACCGCGGCGGCCGCCACCAGGGCGGCGTTGAGGCTCGCCACCGTCACGAGCACGTAGATGCCGGTGGCGACGACCGGGGCCCGCCGGTCGCCGACGGCGGCGTGCAGGGCGCCCCGGAAGAAGACCTCCTCGGCCACGGCGTTGGTGAGCGCCAGGCCCAGCACGAGCCCGAGCGCGCCGGCGTCCGCCTTGCCAAGCACGCTCTCGAGCGCACCGGACAGGCCCGGCAGCTCGCGGGCCACGAGGTAGAGGCCGAGGAACATCAGGAACGAAGCGACGCCGAGCAGCAGCGGGCCGACGACGGCCCGCCGCCCCGGCGGCGTGGCATCGTCGCCGCCGGCCTCGGCCTCGGCGAGGCGGCCGAGGTGGAGGGGACCGGAGGCCAGGCTGCCGGCCAGCCACACGGCGGCGAGCGCGAAGCCGACCACGTAGAACGCGTTGGAGCCCCTGGGCGCGGCCAGCGTGGCGCCGAGCAGCGATGCGCCCACCAGCAGCGTCGCGGCCACGACGGCGCGCCGCCGGCGCACGGTGGCCGGCGGTTCCGCGGTCGCGGGCCCGCCGGCGGGTGTCAGTAGCTGAGGAAGCCGCACAGGCTGCCGCTGTTCCCCAGCCGGCGGGCCCGGGCGGCCAGCGCGGCGGCCGCGGCGTCGGGGAAGTCGATCGGGCGGTGCCCGACCATGTCCTCGATGCTGCGGTCTCGCACGACGACCTCGTTCAGCATCGAATCGACGAGCGACGAAGCGGTCTGCAGGTCGACGTCGGTGATCAGCCGCAGCCAGTGCGACGACAGCCGTGGCGAGAGCACCGGGACCGGCACGATGAGCCGGCGCCGGCCGGTGATGCGCGCCACGGTCATCAGCATGTCGCGGTAGGTCATCGGGTCGGGACCGCCGATGTCGAACGTGCGGCCGATCGCATCGTCGCGACCGGCCACGCCCACCAGGTACACGACGGCGTCGGCCACGGCGATCGGCTGGGTGCGGGTCTGCACCCAGCGGGGGGTGATCATGGCCGGCAGCCGCTCGACCAGCTGGCGGAGGATCTCCCAGCTGATGCTGCCGTCGCCGACCACGATGCCGGCCCGCAGAGCGGTCGTCGGGGCCTCGTCGAGGAGGATCGCCTCGACCTCGCGGCGGCTGCGCAGATGGCTGGAGAGCTCGTCGCCCTCCTCGCCCAGCCCGCCGAGGTACACGATCTGGCGGACGCCGGCGTCGACGGCGGCCGCCGTGAAGGCCTTGGCGCCGGCCCGGTCGCGCTCGACGAAGTCGGGACGGGCGAGCGAATGGACCAGGTAGTAGGCGACCTCCCGGCCCTCGAGGGCGATGCGGAGGCTGCGGGCGTCGTCGATGTCGCCGGCGACGGCGGTGCCCGGGCCGGCGTAGCCGTCGGGGTGGCGCGTCATGGCGGCGACGTCGTGGCCCGCCTCGGCGAGAGCTGTGGTGACGTGGCGGCCGACGAACCCGGTGGCGCCGGTGACGAGGATCTTCACCTCGTGGGTCTACCCCGGTGACCACGATCTCCATGCCACCGGCGCCGCGACGGCGGCCGGCCGGCGGCCGCTCCGCCGCGGACGCGGGTGTGCGGTGGACCCCTCGCCCGGGGCCCACCGCACGCGGATGCGGCCGGGTCCCAGCGGCATCACCCCTGACCGCTCGTGGTGGTGGCCGCGGGCCGGTGTTGTAGACCGTCGCCCATGGCCGAGGTGCGCTCGCCGTTGCAGGGTGTCGTCGTCCGGGTCGCCGCCGGCGTGGGCGACGAGGTGGACACGGCGACGCCAGTCGTCGTGATCGAGTCGATGAAGATGGAACACGTGGTCGAGGCCGGCTACCAGGGCGTCGTGGGACGCGTGGCGGTCGCCGCCGGCGACCAGGTCCAGCCCGGCGACGTGCTGGTGGTCCTGGGTCCGGCGGCTCCGGCCGCGGCGGTGGTCGAGCCGGCGGAGCCGGCGTCGGCGCCTGCGGCCGCTCCGGCGGGGCCCGTGGGTGGTCTGGCCGGGGCGGGCGCCCCACCGCCCGCGGGCGCGGCCGGCGGGGGAGCGGCCCCGGCCGGGAGCGTCGAGGTGGTCCTGTCGCCAGGCGGCCCGGGGGCTGCGGGCCGGCGGAGCGACGAAGCGATCGCCGGCGGCGCCCGGAGCGCCGACGGCAGCGGTGTGACCGGCGGGGGCGACGACACGAACAGGGAGAGCCGCGGGGGTGGCGGGGGCGACGACGGAAGCGGGGGGATCGCCGGCGGGCGGGCGGACCTGGCCGAGGTGCGCGAGCGGCACCGCCTCACGCTCGACACCGCCCGTCCCGAGGCCGTCGCCAGGCGCCACGCCAGCGGCCAGCGCACCGCCCGCGAGAACCTCGCCGACCTCGTCGATCCCGGCAGCTTCGTCGAGTACGGCGCGCTGGCGATCGCCGCCCAGCGCCGGCGGCGGTCGGTCGACGAGCTGATCGCCCGCACGCCGGCCGACGGCCTGGTGGGCGGCGTCGGAGCGGTCGAGGGACGACCGACGGCCGTGCTGTCCTACGACTACACGGTGCTCGCGGGAACGCAGGGCTTCCAGAACCACCGCAAGAAGGACCGGCTCTTCGACGTCATCGAGCGACGCCGACTCCCGGCCGTTCTGTTCGCTGAGGGCGGGGGCGGCCGTCCCGGCGACACCGACTCCCCGGGCGTGTCGGGCCTCGACTGCCTGGCGTTCCAGCTGTGGGGCGGGCTCAGCGGGCTCGTCCCCCGGGTGGCGATCGTGGCCGGGCGGTGCTTCGCCGGCAACGCCGCGCTGGCGGGCTGCAGCGACGTGGTGATAGGGGTGCGGGGAGCCAACCTCGGTATGGGCGGCCCGGCGATGATCGAGGGCGGCGGGCTCGGCACGTTCGCCCCCCAGGACATCGGCCCGCTCGACCTTCAGGTCGCCAACGGCGTGGTCGACCTGGCCGTCGACGACGAGGCCGACGCCGTGGCCGCGACCCGGAAGTACCTGTCGTACTTCGGCGGTCCGGTCACGGGGTGGTCGGCCGGCGACCCCGCCGCCCTGCGCGACCTCGTCCCCGAGAACCGGCGCCGGGTCTACGACGTGCGCACGGTCGTGGCGGCGCTGGCCGACGACGACTCGGTGCTCGAGCTGCGCCCGGCGTTCGGGCGCGGCATGGTCACCGCCCTGGCCCGGGTCGAGGGGCGCCCGCTCGGCGTCGTGGCCAACAACCCGACCCACCTGGCCGGAGCGATCGACGCCGAGGGGGCCGACAAGGCCGCCCGCTTCCTGCAGCTGTGCGACGCGTTCGACCTGCCGGTGCTGTTCCTGTGTGACACGCCGGGGATCATGGTGGGGCCCGAGGCCGAGGCCACGGGCTTGGTCCGCCACGTGAGCCGGCTCTTCGTGAGCGGCGCGAACCTCGACGTGCCGTTCGGCACGATCATCCTGCGCAAGGGCTACGGCCTCGGCGCCCAGACGATGGCCGGGGGCAGCTTCAAGGCCCCGCTGTTCTGCGTGGCCTGGCCGACGGGCGAGGTCGGTGGCATGGGGCTCGAGGGCGCCGTGCGGCTCGGGTTCCGGCGCGAGCTCGACGCCATCGCCGACGAGGACGAGCGCCAGGCGGCGTTCGACACGATGGTCGAGGCCGCGTACCAGCACGGAAAGGCGCTCAGCTCGGCCACGCACTTCGAGATCGACGACGTGATCGACCCGGCCGACTCCCGCCGGTGGATCACCACGCTGCTCACCTCCGGCGGCCCCGCGGTCGGCGCGGGGCCACCCGCCGAGCCGGCATGGCGCACCCGGCCCGCCCGGAAGCGCCCGTTCGTGGACACCTGGTGAGCGTTCCCCGGCCGCCCAGACCGAGATCACATGACCCTGGGTCAGGTCCCTCGCCCGCCGACTCGGCGTGACGGCGTGCCAGCGGCCAAGCTGCACGTCATGAGCGACCTCTTCTCCATCGACGGCAAGACCGCGCTCGTGACCGGAGGGTCGCGGGGGATCGGCCTGATGATCGCCCGCGGCTTCGTCGAGGCCGGGGCCAAGGTGTACATCTCGTCCCGCAAGGCCGACGTGTGCGACGAGGTCGCAGCCGAGCTGTCCAAGATCGGCGAGGCCGTGGCCATCCCCGCGAACCTCTCGACCGTGGACGAGTGCCGCCGCCTGGCCGAGGCCATCGGCGAGCGCGAGTCGTCGCTCGACATCCTCGTCAACAACGCTGGCGCCACGTGGGGCGCGCCGCTCACCGAGTTCGACGAGGCGGCGTGGGAGCGGGTGCTCGCCCTCAACGTGAAGGGCGTGTTCCACCTCACGAAGTTCCTGCTGCCGCTCCTCGAGGCGGCGGGGAGCGCCGAGGAGCCGGCCCGGGTCATCAACATCGGGTCCGTCGACGGGCTGCAGGTCCCGGCCCTGGAGACGTACTCGTACTCGTCGTCGAAGGCGGCCCTGCACCAGCTCACCCGCCACCTGGCCAAGCGCCTGGCGCCGGCCGTGACGGTCAACGCCATCGCCCCCGGGCCGTTCGAGTCGAAGATGATGGCGGCGACGCTGGCGGCCGCCGGGGACGCCCTCGCCGCAAGCATCCCGCTGCGCCGCATCGGGCGGCCCGACGACATGGCGGGCACGGCGATCTTCCTCGCGTCGCGGGCCGGCGCCTACCTCACCGGTACGATCATCCCGGTCGGCGGCGGCCTCGCCACGGTCGTCTGACCCGCCCGGGGCCGTGGCCGTCGCCGCGGCCCCGGGCGCCATTGCCGCAGCCTCGCCCGTCGATGCCGTCGCCGTGTACCACGTCGCCGGGTACGCCGTCGCCGTGTACGCCGCCGTGCCCCGCCGTCGCTGAGTCCGCCCTCGCGTGCCCGTCGTCCCCGTCCGTGCCCCGCCGTCGCCGTGGTTCTGGCGTCCTCACATCGCCATCGACGGTGCGAGGGCCACCAGAAGGGGCGTGGCTCTGGTCAGTTCCGGGGGACCTTGGACCAGGGCAGGTCCTTGTCGACCCGGGGTTCGCCGGGCAGGCCGAGCACCCGCTCGCCGAGGATGTTGCGCTGGATCTCGGACGTGCCGCCCTCGATCGAGTTCGCCCGCGCCCGCAGGAACATCTTGCGCGACGACCCGGGCGGGCCGGTCAGGCCGAGCTGCTCGGCCCGGCGCATCTCGTAGTCGTAGCCGACCAGCGCGTCGGCGCCGAGGAGGTCCACGCAGAGCTCGTAGATGCGCATGTTGATCTCGGCGAAGCTCAGCTTGGCGATCGAGCCCTCGGGACCCGGGTTGCCGGCCTTGCGGTTCTGGCCGGCCCGGATGTTGGTGAGGCGGAGCACCTCGGCGTCGATCCATACCTTCATGAGCTGGTCGCGGACGGCCGGCTCCTTCACCAGCACCTCCTTCTGCCAGATGCGCACGGCCTCGGCGATGGCGCCCGAGCCCCGGGTGGGCAGGCCGCCGCCCCCGCCGATCGTCGTCCGCTCGTTCATGAGCGTGGTCATGGCCACCCGCCAGCCCTCGCCGACGTCGCCGATGCGGTCGGCGTCGGGGACGCGGACGTCGGTCATGTAGACCTCGTTGAACTCGGCCTCGCCGGTGATCTGGCGCAGCGGCCGCACCTCCACGCCCGGGGCGTGCATGTCGAGCGCGAAGTAGGTCAGGCCCTTGTGCTTGGGGGCGTCGGGGTCGGTGCGGGCCACGAGCATGCCCCGGTCCGCGATGTCGGCGAGTGTGTTCCACACCTTCTGGCCGCTGATGACCCATTCG